>Ga0073932_1000143_pt1 | contig 185646 bp, 150 predicted proteins | sample DewCreD2012metaG_FD_76967 | JGI IMG/M metagenome (GOLD analysis project Ga0073932, IMG submission 76967) | Hot spring sediment bacterial and archeal communities from British Columbia, Canada, to study Microbial Dark Matter (Phase II) - Dewar... ... | reverse complement strand
TGGCGTTGATCAAGCAGGCCGGTTTTCAGAACGCTGCCCAGGCTCGTAGATGGTTTGATGGGCACCTTGACCAGGCTTTTGCCCTGCTTGTTTCGGGAATTTCTCGACTTTGAGAAAGCCATGGCTCTACCTGAGCGCCTGGTTCGAAAAACACCGCTCGCAGTATTATCATTACCTGTTCGAAGTCAGCGCCGCGGGGGAGTGGACGCAGTGGATTCTGTTTTTCTTGCAAGGTGTGAAAGAACAAGCGCAAGATGCCAATCTGCGTTTGAAGCAATTGCTAACGCTACAAAGCGATTGGCGCAAACGGGTTACCCAGGCACGCTCCTCGGCGCTTTTGCTGGAAATTGTGGATATGCTTTTTGAGATGCCGATATGCACCATTCCTCAGGTCTCTGAACGTTTGCAAGTGGGCTACCCCAGCGCCAAAAACGCAGTTCAACGCCTGGTGCAAAGCGGTATTTTGTCGCCGTTGGGTGAATTAAACTATGGAAAAGTCTTCGTTGCCAGCGACATTATGAACATCCTGCGTTCTACCGCCTGAAATTACAAAAATAGCCGCTTTTTGTAATTTGGAGCCGGATAATTGATATTAATGATAATTGGGGTGTGGCTGCCGCCGCCTTCAGCCCGGACGGGAAGTACGTGGTCAGCGGAAGCGGCGATGGCTTCATTTCCAATCAGAAAGCCAACGCACCTGACCGACCCAGTCTTCGGCTTCGGTTTCTGTCAGGACGCGATCTATCAAAGCAATCAATTCCCCCAGCGAATGGCTTTGCTGGCTGGACAGGAGGATGCCCCGGTGCTCGGGTATCCTCCTGGCTAATTGGAGAAAATCCCCAATGTTGAAAGTAAACAATACTCGATCGTGGGCAGATGCCCAAAGAAGCTGAAATTCATCGCTAGCATCCAAAGCCAACCCGGGTGCTGGGGTGCGGGTAACATCATGGCCCTTCGAAATCAACGCCGCGTGCAGGTCTTTACGGGACGAATCCGCGTCCAGGTGCAGCCGAGGCTTAGCCATTCCGGCTCATTTCTAGCAGGGAGTCGGACTGGATCAGCAGATCGATCTCAGCCTGGTGAGCCTGGTAGAACCTCAAGGCTTCTTTGACCTGGCTTTCTGACAGGTCATATTGAGACGCGATCTCCGCCGGCGTCTCATTCCACTCGCGGCTTGAAATCACAATGGTTTGGACTCGGATTCCGGTCCCCCTCAGTATGGGCACCGGAACGCCAGAAGATCCACGGCGATAAGTAATTCCCGGGAATTTGGGATCATCCAAGCCAGCCTTCAAGGCGCTAACCTTTTCTGCCACCGACCAGAGGATGAACTGGTTCAGCGAAACGCCCTGTTGTTTGGCAAGCGCTTCGGCTTCCTTCTTGAGCTCTACCGGTAAGTTAACAGCATATCTTCCAGACATGATATTGCTCCATTATTGTACTATATTACATCGTATATTACATCATTAATAAGAGGCTGTCAATCTTTCCGACTTTCATTAGCCCCTTTGCGGGCGATGATAGCGGCTCATTACAGATAGATTGCTGATATCTAGAACTCTAGAAAGCGCGAGTTAAGCTGAATGCATGACCAGTATTCCAATCAACGGTGAATAGATGCTCATTGCATTGCCTGTCGCATCTTCTCTCAACACTGGAACAGCATCACTTTTTAGGTAGAGATACTAAAAATTGGATGATTTCTTTGCTCGGGAAAGATCCGGTTTGATCAGAACTTCCCGGGTTGGTTATAGGAGGCTCTGATCCGGCAAACGATTTCTCCCCAAGAATTGCAGGGTCAACCAGGTCAACAAAGGTGGCATTACAGACCCATTGATAAGCGCCGCCGCCGCGTGTATAGGTGCCCACCAGCCGAGCTTTGCAATCCAACCACATTGTCATGGTCACCTCTTCAGGGGTAATGGGGCGCAGTTGATCAGGCAGTTCATAGTAAATTCGAACATCGACGGCATTGTTACGCGTGTCTATAGGAAGGATTTTACCGCGCACATACCAGTCTCCAGACCGCTGGCGGGTGACCGAGGTATATTCTTTCATGTGGGCTTCAAAAAGGTCAAAACGCGGCTTGAATACAACAAGATAACGTGTTACAGCAAAAATCAACACTAATAGAACAGGGGATAGAATCAACAGGAAACTCTGCCAACCTTTTAATTTGACAGGCGAAGTATTCCTGAGCCTGTCTCGAAGCAAGATTAAGACGACTGCAAAAACCCCAATGACGATTATGCCAAATGCGGCTGGAGTAATTTTCTCAAGAAACATCTTTCACTCCTTTATGCCCAACGGCAGGGCATGTCTATCGCCGTTCTGAAAAGATGAGAAACGCAAAAACTGATTTACGGAAAAGCTCAGCAGAATATCCAAGATGAAGTCCAGCTCAACACACCGTCCAGCAGGCATCTCTTCGCCTTCATCCCTTGCTGGAAGGTTGGTCCTCGCCTGGCTGAGCTATCTTCGAAAACGCGCCCAACCATTTGGGCGATTAGACGTACCTTCAGGTCACTCTCCATGCGATGTGTGGTTAAAATGATTATAGCGATTAAAGGCTCCTGCGCAAGCAAATTTTCAGCGGACTGCGTGCAGCTCGCCACCAAGTTAAAATGCACCCCCAATCACATAAAATATAGACAATCGCTCGATTTTCCGATAAAATTAGAGACGTTGGGGGCTCGTCCAGTGGTAGGACTGCAGACTTTGGATCTGCCTACAGAGGTTCGAATCCTCTGCCCTCAGCCAGCCGTGAGACACCCTGCTTTCAGCAGGGTGTTTTGCTACCTGCCCATTCTTGATAAAGCTGGATAAAATTAGCCATCGCAGCCACAGGCGCATTCGAGCCGCGGCGCACAGGCTTGCCTGCTGGCAACACCCAAACAACGAGGCTGAGCGGATGCAGAAATTCTCACAAACATTGATTAAACTTGTGTTGATTGTGCTCATCGGGGTCGGCGTCTTTTTGCGTTTCTACCGCATCGACTGGAACCAGGGCGCCAATCTACACCCTGATGAGTACGGGTTGACGAATACGCTGTTCCAGTTGCAGATGCCGCGCAGCAGTGAAGAATACTTCAACACGCGCCTCTCTCCCCTCAGCCCATACCCGCGCTATGACCAGAATGGTCAACCAATTGCCAACGGACCTGACCACGGCATGCGCTGGGGGCAACTGCCCCAAATTCTCATCCGCTTGATGGCTGAAGCAACCGGAAATACCGGCTACGATGAGCTGCGCCTTCTGGGTCGAAAGCTCTCGGCGCTGGCAGATATCCTTTCGCTATGGCTGCTATATCAGATTGGCGCCAGGCTGTATTCCAAGAAAACAGGGCTGCTGGCAGCCAGCTTGAGCGCGCTGGCAGTGATGCAAATTCAACAATCGCACTTTATGACGGTGGACAACTTTGCCACGCTGTTCACCATGATTGCCTTCTATGCAGCCGTTCGCATGGCACAAAAGCCGGGGCTGCGCAGGCAGCCAACCCAGCCCGCCAACGATTCATCCAGTTACCGCCCCGACCTGGAGGTTCTGGGCTGGCACCTGCTCTTTGGAATTGCGCTGGGGATGGCGCTGGCTTCGAAAATCAATCTGCTGCCGCTGGCTGGAATGATTCTGCCAGCAGGGTTCTTGAGCATCGCCGATTTGAAATTAAAAGCTCAGCAAGATCTCAAACGCATCGGTTTGACCTGGGCAGCGTTCCTGGGCGCAGCAGCGTTCATGACGCTGTTAACCTTTCGCCTCTGCCAGCCAATGAGCTTTCGCAATCCAGTCGGCGATACCAACTTTTTCACGCTCTATCCCAACCCGGATTGGATTCGGAATATGCAGTGGGCGCAGAACGAATCCAATGGGATAGGCGGGGGACCTCCTGGGGAGCAGTGGGCGCACCGCCCGGCGATCATCTTCCCCTGGGTCAACATGGTGCTGTGGGGCATGGGGCTGCCGCTGGGATTGATGAGCTGGGCGAGCTTCGCCTGGGCTGCCTGGCAGTCTTTGCGCGGCAGGCAGGCTTGGCGCAGCCACTTATTACCGCTGCTCTGGACAGGCGGATATTTCTTTTTTATGGGAACTCGATGGGTCAAATCCATCCGCTACTTCCTGCCGATCTATCCCTTCCTGGCGTTATTGGCAGCCTGGGGATTATTGGAGCTTTGGAAATTAGCCAACCAAAGCCGTGCCACGAACGTAGAGGCGGGTAGAAAGCCAGGCTGGAAGCGCCAGGGAGTTTTCAAAGCGATTGCCGCCCTGACGACCATGGCAGTGATACTGGGCAGCCTGACCTGGGCAGTTGCCTTCGTGCAGGCTGTTTACCGTGAAGACCACACGCGCATCCGCGCCACCCGTTGGATACTCGACCATGCGCCGGCGCCTTTCCACCTGAGCCTGGTCAGTGAAGAAGGTCATATCGGCTATTCGCCAGTCGAAGCCCCCGATGGGCTGATGTTGACCTCTGGGCAATTCTACATCCGAAGCTTTCAACCCGCCCTGACAGGAAAACTGCAAAACGTGACCATCCCTCACCTGACCACAAAATCGGGAAATGGGAAGCTGCACATCCGCATTTCGATCGACCCCGAAGGGCAGTCCATGCTGGACGAAGCTGAAATACCCCTCGATCCGGCAATGCCGCCGGGAAGCGACGTTCAGGCTGCCTTCCGAGGCGCCAGGCTAATGAATGGAATCACCTACTACCTGACAGCATTTGTAGAAGGCGACGGAACGAGTATGCTCATCAACAGAACGGTAATCGCTACCGAAACCTGGGATGAGAGCCTGCCGCTGAACTATGGAAACGTCGCCCCATATCGGCAGTTCTACCGGGGAATCCAGATGCAGGTGCGCTGGTATGACGATGAAAACAAAAGGCAAATGTTCCTTGAAAGCCTGGCGCAGGCGGACTACATCATCCTGCCCAGTCAACGCGCCATCTGGTCGTCTTGCCGCATCCCGCGCACCTACCCCATGACGATGGCATATTACCGGGCGTTGTTCAACGGGGAGCTGGGATTTGACCTGGCAGCAAGTTTCTCAGCGCCCATCAAGCTGGGACCGCTGCAAATCTCGGATGTCGGCGGCACGCTTGCCTGGAAGCGTCCCCCAACCCTGCCGTTATTCAACAACAGCCTGCTGGCAGCCGAAGAGGCGTTCAGCGTGTATGATCACCCACCGGTGTGGATTTTCGAGAAGCGCAGCGATTATAATCAAGACCAGGTAGCGCAATTCTTCTACGCCATTGACCTGAGCCAGGTGGTAGTCGAAGGACCGCGGGAAGCCAGCCTGCCGCCCTGCCGATGAAGATGATCTCGATTGCTTATCTCGCCGATTGCCCGCAATATCTTCCCACCATCGCCAGATGGATATTCGAGGAATGGGGCTATGCCTACCCGGGCATCTCGCTGCCAAAGCAGGAAGAAATTTTCAGCGCATACCTGCAGCGCAATGGCTTGCCGTTAACTCTGGTAGCGCTGGAAGAGGATAAACCAGTTGGAACTGCCAGCCTCCAGCCAAAAGATATGAGCACCCGGCTCGATCTCTCACCCTGGCTGGCGTGCGTCTTTGTGCCGCCCGAACAGCGGCGAAAGGGCATTGGGGGTCAGGTGGTCATGGCGGCTGAAGATGCCGCAAAACGTTTAGGTATCGCCACGCTCTACCTGTTTACGCCCGACCAGGAGAAGTTCTACTCCCGGCTGGGCTGGGATGTTCTTGAAAGAACCGAGTACTGGAATAAACAGGTGGTCATTATGTGCAGACAATTGCTGAGAGAAAGCCGCAGGAGCTAATCCAGTGGTCTTGATATAACAACGCAGGAAGGAGGCAAGATGATTCGCGTCGGCATTGTAGGGGCAGGCATCTGGGGCAGGATGCACGCGCGCGCCTATGCCCAAAATCCGTTGGTCGAACTGGTCGCAATTTGCGACCTCGACCTTCACCGCGCCCATGAACTCGCTGGCAAATATGGCGCCTCACAAGTTTTCCGCTCCATCGACGCGATGCTCGAGCTGCCCCTGGACGGCATTTCGGTGGTCACGCCCGACAACGCCCACACCGAGATCGTCATAAAAGCAGCGCGGAAAGGCATCCACGTTCTGGTGGAAAAGCCGCTTGCCACGACACTCGAAGAGTGCCATGCAATGATCGAGGCGGCAGAAACCGCAGGAGTTTACTTGATGGTGGACTGGCATAACCGTTGGAACCCGCCTTTCTACTACGCCTGGAAGAGCATCCAGGCTGGCGAGTTGGGCGACGTCCGTTACATTTACCATCGCTTGAGCGATACCACCTACGTGCCCACCCAGATGCTCCCCTGGGCAAGCCAGTCCAGCGTCATGTGGTTCCTGGGAAGCCATGCGCTCGATACCACCTGCTGGCTGATGGGCAAGAAGCCAACCCAGGTTTTTTGCCAGAAACGCAAAGGCGTTCTGACCAAACTGGGCGTTGATACGCCAGACCTGTACATTACACAGGTGTCATTCGAAGGCGGAGCCCTGGCAGTCATCGAGAACGCCTGGATTTTGCCGCAAGAATCGCCGACGTTGATCGATCACAAATGTGAGATTTTGGGCGAAAAGGGCGCGATCTATCTCGACCCAACCCACCACCGCATGTACGCCCAGTACTCAGCGCAAACATCCAGGGGATTTCCCCGTCCGGCTTATCCTGATATGATCATCACCCCCGAGATTTACGAGAAACAAATGGGGTTCGCAGTGGAAAGCATCGCCCACTTTGTGGATTGCATCAAGAACCACACGCCGCCGTTAGCAACCGGACAAGACGGCTTACTGAACACCCGGCTGATACTGGCGGCAGAACAATCGGCTGAAACCGGGCTGGCAGTAACATTGGATTGAATCAGATGAGAACTATAGCAGACGAAGGAGCAAAAATGAAGGCGCGCCTGATTCCCCTCTTTTTTGACCCTGGCAGGGATGCCGATTTCGACAGGCAATTGAACTGCCTGAAAGAGCTGTTTCCCGATGAAGCAGAGTTCTTAAACCCCCTTGCCCTCGGTTCCCCGCTGCCCGAAGCAGAAGCGGTGATCTTCCCACAACTCCTGGGGACTGCGTACCGCCAGGTTAGTTACTTCAAAGACATCAAACTCCCCTTACTGGCGGCGACTTCGGAATTTGGCACTTGCTCGATGTGGGATTGGGAGATCGCCGAATACCTGCGCGGAGAGGGGATTGCGATGCTCCTGCCTTATCACGCGGAGCAGACGCAGATTCTGCTGCGCGCCTTGAGGGTCAAGCGGGAATTGAAGCAGGCAAAATTCCTGGTCTTCCAGGACAACCCCGGAGAAGGCTTTCAGCCGGAGATTTTCAATCGCTTCTATTGGTGGGAAGAGGAATGCACACAACGGATGCAAGAGAAATTCGGCGTCGTCATCGTCAGGCAAAGTTTTGCCGAACTGGCGACCCGGGCAAAGGAAATGACCCATGAGCAAGCCAGCCATGTCTGGCAGCGTTGGCAAAACCGCTTACAAACCGCAGGGATTGCGAACACAGCTTTGACCAGCGCTATCAAGCTTTACCTGGCGCTCGAACAAGAGATCGAAAATGACGAAACGATCGCAGCAGCAGGAATCAACTGCCTGAACGAGTCGCATTTCAGCGACACGACGCCCTGCCTGGCGTGGAGCATGCTCTTCGAGGAAAGGAAGCTGATCTGGGGATGCGAAGCCGATACGCTAGCGATGTTAACGAAAGTCCTGGTGCATAGAACACTGGGGACGCCGGTGATGATGACCAATCTCTATCCCTTCCCGATGGGACAGGCAGCGCTCAAGCATGAACATATCCCGGAATTTCCTGCTACGGACGAACCCGAAAACCATATCCTGGTGGCACACTGCGGTTATCTGGGCATCCTCCCGCCCTCCTTTGCCACGGAGTGGACGCTGAGACCTAAAGTGCTGGCAATCGTCGATGAAAATGCGACCGCCGTTGATGCCCGCTTGCCCGAAGGAGCGGTCACCCTGGTCAAGCTGGGATCCGGCATGGATAAATTATCCGTGGTGGAGGGAAATCTTGAAGGCTATGTGCAATACCACGGCTCACACTGCTTGAACGGCGGCGTGATTCGGATTCCCAATGGGGACAGGCTGATGCACGAACTGGTTTCCCATCACTACATCCTGGCAAGCGGACACATCCGATCAGAATTGACCTGGCTGGCAAAAGCATTCGATCTCCAGGTAGAAGTGATCGCATGAATCTGACATTTCGGTATCACGCTGAGATTCCGGTCAGGTTTCCACATGTGTGCGGGGGCGTCATCCTGGCGCGGCAGCTTCAGAATCATCCCACGCCGGCAGCGCTGCTGAGCGCATTTCGAGAGGAACAACAAGCTGTATTGGCAAGATTGGGCAATACTCCACTTAGCGACCTGGAAACTCTGGCTGGTTGGCGAGCAGCCTTCCGGGCTTTTGGCGTTGACCCAACGAAATACCGCAGCGCGGCTGAAGCGCTTTTACGCCGGTTGACCAAAAAGGGCGACATCCCCAGCATCAATGCTCTGGTCGATATCTGTAACCTGGTCAGCATCCGCCATGCCCTGCCGGTAGCAGCCTTCAATGCCAGGGTTCTGCAAGGCTCCATCCTGGTTCATTTTGCGCAAGGGAATGAGGTCTTCCAGCCTTTAGGTGAAGCCGAAGCAGACAATCCCCTGCCAGGCGAGGTGATCTTCACAGCCGGCTCTGGCGCCGTCGTGGCGCGCCGCTGGTGCTGGCGGCAGAGCGAAGACAGCGCAGCAGACCTGGATACGACCGAAGCGATCATTACAGTCGAAGCGCAACATGACCAGGGCGACAGAGCGGTTCAAATGGCTCTAAACGATCTGCTGGAGCTCATCGAAAAATTTACTGGCGGCATCTTCACTGCCGGCATGGTAGGCAAGGACAGGCTCGAAATTTCGAACTCATCGTGATAAAGGGAGGTCAATCCAGGAACAACACAGCCGCGCCTAAGATGCCGGCTTCCTCTTGAATCTGACTGACGACTAACCGAACCTGATATCCGGTGTAAGGGGCAGCAAATATCGCTTGTTGTAGCTGAGGCAACCAGGGGGTGAGACCCTTTGAAAGCCCACCGCCCAGGACTATGAGATCGGGACCAAACAGATAAATATAAGCGTTCAAGCCCGCGGAAAGGTCCTGCAGCCACTGGTTTACAGCCTGGCGGGCGGCAGTTTCACCCTTCAGGGAAGATTCGAAGACAGCCTCGGGTTTGACAGCCGAGCGCCTTTGAGATCCAGGCAGGTCGGAGGGCCGCGACAAATCCTGACGCGCCTGGCGATAGGCGCGGAGCAAACCAGACGAACTGGTCAGCATTTCGAGGCAGCCATGAAACCCACAATAACACTGCTCCTGCACCGGGCGAATGGGCAGGTGTCCCGAAAGATGATTGACAGAAGTCGGTTCCAGCAACTTCCCATTGACCACCAGCCCAAAACCCAAACCAGAGCCAAGCGTCAATGAAAGCAGCCGCTGCGAGGCAGGATGACCGCCAAAATAAGATTCGCCCAGGGCAACGAGACGGGCGTCGTTATCCGCCCGCACAGGCATGCCGAGGCGCTTCTCAACCGCAGGCAAAAAATGACTGCCCTCCAGGAAGGCAATGCCGCGCCACAGCGCGCTCACCCAGTTACCTGCCACGTAACCCGGTAAACCAATACCGCAGCCAGTTACCAATGCCCGTTCAACGCCGGCTGAATGGCACAATTGATCCAGCCTGAGGGCGAGCGTATCGAGAAAGGGCAGGAAACCGTTTGTGCAGGTGTCGCTGACCGATTGGACCAGCAACTTCCGATGAGAAAGGTCAACCAAGCCAGCCTTCGTGCGCGTCCCGCCCACATCTACGCAGAAAATCAACTTGCCAGTCGGCATGGTCACCTTTCGATCGCAGCCTGGCTTTGTTGAATCTCCCGCAGTCGCTCAAGGTCGAACTTGGGAGACCGATCGAACGTATAGATGCCGTTCTGCTCTTGGTAAACATCCGTCAATTGGGTGTAGCAGTAACCGAACATCGCAGGATTTTCCAGCAACGCCCGGCAAAGCCCTTCAAAGCGCTCATAAAACTCGTCAATCGATCGCGGTCGCTCGCCATATCCCCAGGAATCCTCGTCCGGCTTAGCAGCCGGATTCCACCAGATGCCGCCAAACTCACTGACAAAATAGGGCTGTCCGCGGTATGGGATAGAGATCGGTTTCGGTTCGGGTCCATAAGAAAGGTTGATATAAGGCATGCCATCCAGCAGGCGGTCATGCCGCTGGCGGAAACTGGATACCGATTGGTCGTAATCATGAGAATCGTAAATATCGGCTTCAGGCACACGATGAGAATACCCCGAGGCATCGAGCACCGGACGGGTGAGGTCAAGCGCCTTGGCAGCCAGGAACATCCCCCGAGTAACGTCATCCAAATTGGTCAGCCGATCGCTGAGCACCTGCCAGGTTTCGTTGAGAGGGCACCAACCCACAATGCACGGATGCGAATAGTCCCGTTCGACTGCCTCCAGCCATTGCGTCATATAGGTCGCCGTCGGCTGTTGATGGTCATCCACCGGTCCCTGTCCGGCGCAGCCCCAATCTGGAAATTCCCCCCACACCAGGTATCCTAACCGATCCGCATGGTATAGAAAGCGCTCTTCAAAGACCTTTTGGTGCAAGCGGGCGCCATTGAAGCCAGCCAGGAGGCTCAACTCGATATCCCGCCTCAGAGCGTCATCCGAAGGAGCAGTCAGGATGCCGTCAGGATAATAGCCTTGATCCAACACCAGGCGTTGAAAGAGCGGTTTTCCATTGAGGCAAACTGCCTTCCCCTGAATGGTGATGCTGCGCAAACCAACGTAGCTGCTCAACATGTCCACGGTTTCGCCGGAGGCGTCGAGCAATTCAATATCCAGGTCATACAGGAAAGGATCATCAGGCGACCAATAGCGGCGCAACCCAGCAGGAATAGACAGGTGAAGCTGCGTAGAAAAATCGGCATCCGCCGGACAGTCTGCCGTCGCTACCATGCCATCTGGGTTCCGCAGCACCGCTCTCAGGCGCAACCCCACGCGGTCACCTGCAATCGGCTGCTCAATGTGAATGAGGCTATTGGCTACGTCTGGAGTCAATCGCGGGCGAAGCAGGTAAGTCAAAGGCACCGGCTCCAGCCAGACGGTCTGCCAGATGCCGGTGGTGCGCGTGTAAAGGCAAGAGAAATTCTCAAGCTGAGGCGATTGCTTGCCTCGCGGGATTGGCTTGCGCGAGTCATCGCGGGCGCGAACGACGATCGTAATCGTCTCGCCTGGCGCGGCGGCGTGGCTCAGGTCACAGGTAAAGGGAGTAAATCCGCCGCGATGGCGACCGACCTCAACCCCATTGACCCAAACGGCGGCATCATAATCTACCGCCTGGAAATGCAACAGCACACGCCTGCCAGCCCAGCTCTCGGGGATAGTAACCTGGCGGCGATACCAAACCGCATTCATAAAATCAACATGATGGATGCCTGAAAGCGGCGATTCCGGGCAGAAGGGCACCTGGATGCGCCTGGCAAGCTGGCGTTCCAGGAAGCCGCGCTCTAAGCCCGAATCGTCATCATCGATCTCAAACTGCCATTCGCCGTTCAGGCACAGCCAATCTTCACGCACAAACTGAGGGCGGGGATATTCAAAACGTGGGATGGACATCTTGACTCCTCACAAGGGGAATAGGCGTATTTTACCTTATCCCCTGGCGCAGCGATAAAAATCGGTGATGCCCTGACCAGAATCGCCGAAAATCATGTGCAATTAAACGGTTGAGGATAAAATATACGAAAATGCTCTGCAGGAGTTTATTGTGGACACCATGACCTCAATCGAGCGCGCCGAAACGGCGCTGCGGCACCAATTGCCCGATAGACCCCCAGTGGACTTGCCGAATTTTATGGTCACTGCCCGGCTGATGGGCGTTACTTCCTACGCCGATTTCTTTCGAAATGGCGACGCCATGGCAGAAGGTCAATTGCTTGCCTGGAGGCTTTACGGGCATGACGTGCTCACCTTGGAAAATGGAACGGCTGCTTTGGCAGAAGCCTGCGGCGTTCAGGTGGTTTACCAGGCTGAGTCCGCGCCGGTCGCTAAAGAACCAGCAATCAAAAGCCTCGAAGAAGTGGAAAAGCTGAAATTACCAGACCCTTACCGCGACCCCTTGCTGAAAGAGCTTTTGAAGACAACCCGCATCGTGGCACAAGAAACCAAAGGAAAGGCTTTCATCAAGGGGCGCGCCGACCAGGGACCTTTCAGCCTGGCTTGTGAAATCCGAGGGATGTCAGAGTTCATGATGGATTTGCTGAGCGAAGAAAATGCCGGCAAAATTCATCAGTTGCTTGAATATTGCCGTAAAGCCTCTTACATCTATGCCTGCGCCCAAATCGAACAAGGCGCACACATCACTTCGATTGGCGAGTCGCCATCGGGACCGGATATGCTTTCTCCCCGCGCTTATCGAAAATTCGCCTGGCATTACGTCAGGCAGCTAGCCAGCGATCTCAAAGCCAGGGGCGTGAGGCTTTCATACCATATCTGCGGCAACGCCACCCCCATCCTGCAAGACATGGTTGCAACCGGCGTTGACATGATCGAAATTGATCAAAAGGCCGACATGCGGATTGCAAAAGCTGTGGCGCAAGGCAAAACGACCTTGATCGGCACTGTCGACCCCAGCGAGGTCATGGCGAATGGCACGCCAGACCTGGTGCGGGAAAAATGCCGTGAAGTCATCGAAATCCTGGCGGCTGGCGGAGGGTTCTTCCTGGCGCCGGGATGCGCCCTTCCTGCCACCACTCCTGACGAAAACATCCTCGCCATGATCGAAAGCGCCAGGAATCATCCCTATACGCGATAAGAGAAAAATCTATGATCACCGAATTACCTGTTGAAAAATTACGAAAAATTTGCGACGCCAGCCGATTTGGCTGCGAGACCAGCCAGGACATCGGTATGCTGGACACAATCATTGGACAAGACCGCGCCATCCATGCTCTGAAATTTGGGCTGGATATTCCCAGCAAAGGGTTTAACATCTACGTCGCAGGCATCCCGGGCACAGGAAGGACAACTGCCGTCAGGCGTTTCCTGGAAGAAAGCGCTGTTCACCAACCCGTCCCATCGGACTGGTGCTATGTCAACAACTTTCAGGACAGTTCCCGCCCTAATGCAATCGAGCTGCCACCCGGAAGGGCATTAGAATTTCAAAAGGATATCGAGACGCTGGTGCAAAACGGGACGCGCCAGGTGCGTAACGCCTTCGAGAGCGAAGAATATGCCCTGCACCGCGACAGCGTGGTCAAGAGCGTCCAGCAGCAAAAGCAAGCCATCCTGGAAAAGGTCGGTCAACTGGCGCAGCAAGAAGGGTTTGTGCTGCAAGCCACCCCGATGGGACTGCTCACCCTCCCCCTGGTGGATGGCAAACCGATGAGCGAAGAAACCTTCATGCAGCTCAGCAAGGAGGAGCAGGAAAAATTGCTCGAAAAGCAAAAGAAGTTGCAGGAAGCGCTGGAAACTGCTATCCGTCAAACCCGCCTGCTGGATAAAGATGTGACCGAAAACCTGCGCAAATTGGATCAACAGGTAGCGGGGTACGCTATCAGCCACCTGGTCAACGAACTGCTGGAAAAATACCAGGGCGTGCCAGAGGTCAACTCATTTATCGAAAACATTCGCGCCGACATCCTTGAAAACGTCGGTCAATTCAAGGGCGAAGAGGAAGAGAAGCCCGCCGCCGTACCGGCAGTCCTGCCACAGCGGACATTGAACTTGAGAAAGTACCAGGTCAACGTTTTGGTGGATAATTCGACGCTCAAAGGCGCGCCAGTGGTGGTCGAAATGAACCCCACCTATGCCAACCTGTTTGGGCGCGTCGAACAGGAAGCCCAATTCGGCACCCTGGTGACCGATTTCACCCTCATCCGCAGCGGCGCATTGCACCGCGCCAATGGCGGTTACTTGGTATTGCCGGTCGAGGAACTCCTGCGCAATCCCTTTGCCTGGGACAGCCTGAAAAGAGCGTTGGAAAACGAGGAAATCGTCATCGAAGATGTCATCGAAAGGCTGGGGTTCACCACCAAAAGCCTGCGCCCCGAGCCCATTCCACTTGAACTCAAAGTGGTATTGATCGGGCGAACGGACCTCTACCAGCTTTTATTGGCGTATGACGAGCATTTTGCTGAGCTTTTCAAGGTCAAAGCCGATTTCGACATCGTGATGGACCGCACCGAAGCCCGGGAACATGATTATGCCGCCTTTGTCTGCGGTCTTTGTGAACTCGAACACCTCAAGCACCTGGATCGCTTTGCCCTGGCGCGCCTGGTCGAACACGGTTCACGCCTGGCAGGCGACCAGGAAAAGCTCAGCACCCACTTTGGACAGCTTTCGGACTTGATTCGGGAAGCCAGCTTCTACGCATCCCAGGAACAGCGCGACTACACCAGCGACGAGCACATCGAAAGGGCTATCGAAGCGCGTTACTATCGCTCGAGCCGGATTCGCGAACGCCTGCAAGAAATGATTCAACGCGGCATTATCAAGGTGGATGTGACTGGCAGCAAAGTTGGTCAAATCAACGGCTTGTCGGTGCTGGATATGGGCGATATTGCTTTCGGGCAGCCCAGCCGGATCACGGTCAGCATTGGCTTGGGACGGGAAGGGTTGATCGACATCGAACGCGAGGCAAAGCTGGGAGGACCCATTCATACCAAGGGCGTCTTGATCCTGTCGGGGTATCTGGCAGAGCAATTTGCCCAGGATAAACCGCTCAGCCTGGCAGCGCGGCTGGTCTTCGAACAGAACTACAGCGGCGTGGAAGGCGACAGCGCCTCCAGCACCGAACTCTACGCCATCCTTTCGGCGCTTTCAGGCTTGCCCATCAGGCAAGATATTGCCGTGACCGGCTCGGTCAATCAAAAGGGCGAAGTCCAGGCGATTGGCGGCGTCAACGAAAAGGTCGAGGGGTTCTTCGAAACCTGCCGCTTGCAGGGTCTGACCGGAAGCCAGGGCGTGATCATCCCGGAAAGCAACGTCGCCAACCTGATGCTAAAGCCAGAAGTGGTCGAAGCGGTGAAAGACGGCAAATTCCACATCTGGGCGGTCAAGACCATCGACGAGGGAATCGAAATTCTGACCGGCGTCAAAGCAGGCAAGCGGCTGGAAGACGGTTCTTTCGAAAGCGGCAGCGTGTTCGAGCGGGTTGACCGCCGGCTGCGAGAGCTGGCTGAGACCCTGGTTTCCTTTGGCAAGAAAGACAGCAACGACAAAGAAAAAGGCGCCGAAGAGTAATTTTTCGGAAGCCGCCTATTTCATCCGCCTGTTCACGTAAACCCTTACTGCTTCCCGAATGAAAGGCGCCAGCTCAGGATGAATTTTATCGAGGTTAGCCTTAAAACAGGGATCATCGTTATAGCCATTCGCCAAGCCCATCAGCTGGGCATCATTGGGTTTCCAGAAGTATTCGATGTGCCTGCGCCAGCGCTCGACGCGAGCCTGCGCTTCAGGTGACGCCGCGCCTTTGGCAATGGCTTGCACAACATCTCGATAGACAGCGTTGCCTTCATCGGCAATGCGCTGCTTTTGAAGCGAATTCGTATATCGTTGACAAATCCTTAACATGCCGTTCTCACCCCCTTAAAGTAATTTGGGTAAGATACTTGGTACACCCTGCGCAAATTATGCCCTGGGAGCAAAACGAAGTAGGTGGTCCATAAATGCACATCCTGGTAACGAACGATGATGGAATATCCGCTCCTGGTCTGCTCGCCCTCGCAAGGGAGATGACCCACCTGGGGAAAGTCAGCGTCCTGGCGCCAGACCGTAACTGGTCAGCTTCGGGTCATGTGCGCACGCTAGATAGACCGCTGCGCATCAAGGAAGTACGCCTGGATGACCACCTGCGGTCCTGGTGCAGCGATGGCGCGCCTTCGGATTGCGTTGCGCTGGCAGCCTGCGGTTTCCTGGAAGAAAAAATCGACCTGGTGGCATCGGGCATCAACCCTTATGCCAACCTGGGACATGACGTGACCTACTCCGGCACCGTCACCGCCGCAATGGAAGCGGTTATCTGGAATATCCCGGCAATCGCCGTTTCGCTCGACTCGCCAGAAAACCACCTGGGAGAGACGGACTATAGCGTCGCCGCCCGCTATGCCCGCCTCGTGGCGCAAGCAGTCCTTCGATATGGGCTGGCAGCCAACACGCTCCTGAACGTCAACGTGCCATTCCTGCCAGAAGAAGGCATCAAGGGTTTACAAGTGACACGGCAAGGGCTGAGGGTCTATCACGACAAACTGGATCGGCGCATCGACCCACGCGGCAAGCCTTATTTTTGGACCGCAGGAGAATACCCAACCGGAATCCCTGAAAGAGGGACGGACATCGGGGCGCTTGCCGAGGGATTTGTCTCAGTCACTCCGATCCAACTGGACCTGACGGCTTACCAATCCATTCCCGATCTCAATTCCTGGGATTGGTCTCACCTCCACCAAGAACTCCTGTATCACCCCAACAGTATTTTTATTCCTGGGTAACCTGATTTACGGAGCAAAGCCCATGTCAACCGACTTTTATCCCCTCATCGCCACCTGGAGCCGATTGCAGGAACTGCCGCGAGCCAATCGTTACCCATCTGATTACTTGCTTTTGCTGGCAGCATTGGACATGGGATGGGAAATCGTCGAACCAGTTCGTTTCAATGCTCCGCGCGAAGGAGAGAGCCGCGGTTCATACCTGTTTTCCCTCACGCACCCTCTGTATTTGACGAATCGCCAAGTTTACATTCTGCAAAGCGAAGAGATCGATACATACATCCAAAAAGAAAGTCTTGCCGTTTTACGGTATTGATTCCAGCCATAGTAAGGATGAACCCTATGATAAAACCCAGAGTATTGTTCTTATGCACAGGAAACTCAGCCCGCAGCCAGATGGCTGAAGCCTTTCTGCGAAAGTATGCAGGCGACCGTTTCGAAGTGTTCAGCGCGGGCTTGGAGCCCAAGGGCATGAACCCTTACACCGTGAAAGTCATGGAAGAAATAGGGGTCGATATGTCAACGCACACCTCAAAGGCGCTCAGCTTGTTCCTGGGGAAATATAACTTTGGCTACCTGATTACCGTGTGCAGTAATGCGGAGGAGAACTGCCCGATTTTCCCCGGCATCAGCGTTCGGCTTTACTGGCCTTTTGAAGACCCCGCAGCCTGCGAGGGTGACGAAGCCGAGAAGCTGGCAAAATTCCGCGAAGTGCGCGACCAAATCGAAGCCAAAATCAAGGATTGGGTAGCCAGCTTTACATAAGCCTGTTCACTCTTCGGGCTTTGCAGGATTAGGTTTTTCGACAGCTTCGGGGTCGTAATCACCCCATTTACCGCTGAAAGACGAGGCGAAGTTAACCGCATTACGGCGCTGAACTTCAGCCTCAGCCTGGCGGAGGGCGGCTTCACGCCTGGCAGCCACGTCGAGCCGCGCTCTTTCAGAGGCGCGCTCGACAGCCAACAGGCGAACCTTGACAATATCATCCACTGGATAGGAAATGTCACTACCGGCGGTCGCGCCCAGGATGGCGCGTGCCAGCGGCGTCCCCTCGCCCAAGAGACCAAGCTTGAAATCCGCCTGCTTATCGGGAACGATATCGAGTTCCAGTCGCTCGACGCCGCCATGAATATCCACCAGTTCCAGCGTCACATGACGCCCTACCATTGCTTTGAGAGCCTCAGCCATGACACGAAAACTCCTTTGCGAGTGATTATAAACCATCCTCCCCAGACAAACAGGCACTCAATCACTCCAGATATGAAGGAAAATGTAACCGGTAAGAGGGGACATTCAACGGTTGCGTTGTGATAAATCTTGATGGATAATTATCCCCAGTTGTTCACCGGTAAAAATCATCCACCGGATTAATTGGATGATTGAGAATTGTAGAAAGAAAGATGGCAGAGAAGAAAATTATCATCATCGGCGCTGGGATCGCCGGGCTGGCAGCGGGCTGTTATGCCCAGATGAACGGCTTTCAATCGGAGATCTTCGAGTTGCACAACTTGCCTGGGGGACTGTGCATGGCATGGGAAAGAAAGGGTTACATCTTTGACGGCTGTATCCACTATTTGTTTGGTTCAGGCGCGGGACAGCCCTTTCACGCCATGTGGGAAGAATTGGGCGCGGTGCAAAACCGCCCGATGATCAACCATGAGGAATTCATGCGCGTGACGAGTTCGGATGGGAAAACGCTGATCGCATACTGCGACCCTGACCGGCTAGAAGGGCATATCAGCGAAATTTCTCCAGCAGACGCCCCGCGGGCAAAGGAGCTGGCGCAGGGTATCCGCCACTTCACCAAATTCGACATGAGCATCTTGAACAAGACGCCGCGCAGCCTGATGGGTATGCAAGACTGGCAGGAATTTGGCAGCAAGATGACCCCTTTCCTGGGGGTCATGGCAAAGTGGGGAATGGTCTCCGCCCAGGATTATGCCAACCGCTTCAAGGACCCTTTTTTACGGAAAGCCATCCCGCACATCTTCGGCTGGCCAGAAATCACCATGATGACCGCTGTGATGCTGCTGGCATACATGCACAACAAGAACGCTGGCTTTCCTGTGGGGGCGTCGCTGGAATTTGCGCGGGCAATCGAGCAGCGCTACCTGCAACTGGGCGGCGTCATTCATTACAGGTCACAGGTGGAAAAAATCCTCACCGAAGGTCATCGGGCTGTGGGCATTCGATTATACAATGATGAGGTTCATCGGGCTGACTACATCATCTCCGCCGCCGATGGGCGCAGCACCATCTTCGATATGCTGGGCGGCGAATTCGTCAACCGGAAAATCAAGCGCATGTACGATGGTCACCTGCCAATCTACTCGCTGGTGCAAATTTCACTGGGCGTTGCACAAGACTTTTCCCATGAACCGCATTGGGTGACCTATCTGCTCGATCAGCCCATGATCATCGCCGGGCAAAAACGGCTCGAAATAGGAGTCAAGAACTACTGCTTTGACCCCACCCTGGCGCCCGCAGGCAAGTCGGTCATCGAGTTGATCATGCCAACGCAATATTCCTACTGGAAGAATATCTACGGGCATCGGTTGTATGACACCGAGCAAACCCAGGTTTCGGATATTTTCATCGATTTCCTGGAAAAGGTCTATCCCGGTATCAAAGGGTCGATCGAAGTAGTGGATGAAGCCACCCCGCTCAGCTACGAACGTTATACAAATAACTGGCAGGGGTCCACTTGTGGATTCTTGATGACCAAGCAGACCATGCCAATGTCGGTCATGGGGGTGGACAAGACGCTGCCAGGGTTACAAAACTTCTACATGGCGGGGCAATGGGTAGAACCAGGCGGCAGCGTTTCGCTGGCAGCCGCTTCGGGTCGCAATGCCATCCAGCTCATCTGCCATGCAGCGGGAAAGCCTTTCGTATCCACGACCGCTTAGCCCGAAAACGCCATTCTGCGGTCAAACCTAAAAAAACAGGATGTAAAGCCTCGCACATCAGCGAGAGAACAAGGATGTACAATGGCAAAATATAACCCGTTGATGCAATTCGGAAACGCCATGATGATCAGGTTACTGCAATCCCGCTGGCACCGGTTGCTGAGCAGCAGCACGATGTTGGTCACTTTCACCGGGCGCAAGAGCGGAAAGCGTTTCACCACGCCGGTCAATTACCTGCAGGATGGCGAGACTTTGTACACCTTGAGCAGTCGCCATCGCACCTGGTGGCGCAACCTGCGCGGCGGCGCAGAGATCAGCCTGCGCCTGAGGGGCGAAGAGATGCCGGCAACGGGAGAAGTGGTAGAAGATGACGCCGGAGTCGCCGCGCAGCTTAGCGTTTACCTGGCAAAGCGCCCGGATTACGCCCGCTTTTTAGGCGTCTCATTCGATGCTGGGGGGCAACTCAACCGGGCAGAAGCAGGACAATCTGCCAGGAACCGGGTGATGGTAATCTTCCAGTTAAAGCAGGAAGAACGCCTGCATCTGAAAATCATCTCATGAGAGAAAGGGACTGACCCTTATCCCCCGGACAGTCCCCTTCACCTTGTAATTCTAAGGGTGCACCAGCCTGACGAAAAAGCTGGCGCCTGCATAATACTAAGCGCCGTTGTATCAATCATCCGTGAGTAAAGTAACGGGCAGGCTATCCGCCTGCCCAAAAAGTATCACTGTGCTTGCGGGACCTTTTATTTATTTGTCATCGATTCCGCGATTCGTAATAGTACATCCAGGTCCGCTCCCAGGTTGTGAGCCTCTAGCAGATAAGTGACACCATCCTGAGTCCAGGTGAGGTAGGCATCGTCGGCTTGGTCATCCCATTGCAAGATTCCCATCTTGGTGTTCGGGTCACCGCTTCCATCATCTTGCCAACCACCGTGTACGTAAATCCCCGGCTGCCCGTTAACTGTCACCGGTTGCTTGCGAGATTCTGCCAGCAGCGGAGGCGCACCGATTGGTCCATCATTAGCCCGGAGGCTTAATACACCACTCTGAAAATCGAGGTCAGATCTCCTATAGTAACTGATATTGACTTGCACCCCGCCTCCATCCAGTTCACCTGGTGTATATAGATGCACACTTCGATGTACATAATTCAAATCATCCGGCAACCAGGTAGGCGTCAAAAGAGAAAAAGAGACTAGTTTTCGAACCTCTTCAATACTCATAGAAGGCCGTGGCGTTACCTTTATTACCTCCGCAGGTGCCTGAACTTGAGCCTCTTCATACCGCTCTGTATCCACAAACGCAATTCCCATTCGCTGGAGGATACCCTCAACAAACGCACGAGCTGTGGGCACGAAGAAGAGCGAACCGATCAACATTAAAACGAGCATAAGCCCAAAGGCAATTTGCCCCTTCCTGCTGCTCAGGATTGTTTTGTGAGTTTTCGCAACCGGTGAAGCTACCCGCGCCTGAACTTGTGACCATAGATTAATCGTGCTTCCAGGGGCTTCCTGTTCGGCAATTTGCGCCATGATCCAATGGGGTTGATTTTTCTTTTTCATATTCACATCTCCTTTACTCGATGAACGGCATGAGCAATGCCCTTAATCGTTTACGCGCCGAATTCAAATGCCACTTAATGGTTCCTGGGGCACAGTTGAGCTCATCGGACATTTCTCGTTCGCTCAAACCCAGGTAGTAACGCTGGACAATGACAGCTCTCTGCCGGGGTGATAACCTGCCAAGCGCTTCGCTAACTACCTGGCGCAGCTCACTCTGTTGAACAAGATCCTCCGGCTCGTCTGTGGTTGCATCCAATTTATCAATCAGTTGTTGGTATATCTCCTCTTCATCAATACCTAGTGGGATCTTTCGCCGTTGCTTGCTCGCTGCCTTAAGCGCATCGTTGATTACCATGCGTAGGAACCAGGGACCAAAGGGTCGTGAAGAGTCAAACTGCGCAATCCGCTCAAAACTACGCAAGAATGCATTTTGAACAATATCTTCTGCCATTGCCCGCTCCCGAGTGATTAGAACAGCAGCTTGAACCGCCTGCACCTGGTACACATCCATCAGGGCTTTCAATCCAGCAATATTGCCTGCTTTCAGTTGAGCAATCGCATCGGCTTCGTTCATCTACCAGATCTCCTTAAAACACATAGAGCGCTCTCAATAATACTATCTTTCTGGATGTAAAAGGTTGGGGATGATTCAGGTACCATAAGATACAGTAAATTTAATAATGATTTCACATCCTGGTGAAACTCTATTTCAAAGACACGCGGTCTGAGAAGAGCCGGTGTTATTGGCTGCCTTTGTGTGCTGTCCTGGAATGCAGGACAGCGTGCGTGTTGGCTGTGGTACGTGATGTAGTTTTGAGTAACCTCGCGCCATTCAAAACAGACCCAGATGAATATCGCCTCAAAAACAATTTCTGCTACAGGATTGCAAAAGTATAATAGGGCAGTGACAACACGAATCAATCATCGCTCCGATCCGCTGCGACTAAGGGATATTCGATTTTCAAGGAAGACAGCATGAGCAACGTAAATCAAGATGTTCACCTGCGCATTGCCTACATCGGTGGAGGCAGCCGCGGCTGGGCGCGCACGTTGATGAACGACCTGGCAATTGCCCAGGATTTGAATGGAGAAGTTCGGCTATACGATATAGATTCTGAAGTTGCCCGCCTCAACGAAAGACTGGGAAATTGGATTCAAACTCAGCCGGGTGCAGTTTCACAATGGCGCTATCGCACCGTGGACTCGCTGGCAGAGGCGCTCCGCGGGGCGGATTTCGTGTTCATTTCGATCCAGCCGGGACCATTAGAGATGATGGCGCACGAGATCGCCGTGGCAGAAAAATACGGGCTATATTTCCCGGTCGGCGACACCACCGGCGCGCCGGGGCTGATGCGCGGGTTGCGCTCGGCAATCATCTTTTCGGGATTTGCCGAAGCGATTGCCGAGTTCGCCCCCTCCGCCTGGGTGATCAATTACACCAATCCGATGAGCATCTGCACCCGCACACTGACCAAAGTCGCCCCAGGGCTGAAAGTCTTTGGCTGCTGCCATGAGGTATTTGGCACCCAGCAACTCCTGGCAGAACTGGCAACGCACTATCTAAAACCGGACGAAACGCCAAGCCGGGATGATATCCAGGTGAATGTGCTGGGCATCAACCACTTCACCTGGATCAACCGCGCCTATTACCTGGAGCATGACCTGCTCGAAATTGTCCGCCGCCACATCGCCCGCCCCGGCGTACTGCGACCGTACACACAGGACGAAGTGGAGGCAACACGCAACTGGTTTCACGATGCCAACCAGATCAAGTTCGAGTTGTTCAAGCGGTACGGTCTGTTGGCGGCAGCCGGCGACCGTCACTTATCGGAATTTGTGCCAGGGTTTACCCGCTCCCCGGAGGAGCTGTTCCGCTGGGGAATCATCCGCACGCCCGTTTGGTGGCGCATCGAACGCTGGAGGATTGCCCCACAGATCGCCCTGGATTATCTCGAAGGGCGCCGCACCTGGGAACCGCAGCAATCCGGCGAGGAAGCGCTGCGCCAAATCCGCGCTCTGCTGGGATTGGAAGATTTCGTGACCAACGTCAACATGGAAAACTGCGGGCAGATCGAGAACCTGCCCCTGCGGGCGGTGGTCGAAACCAACGCTCACTTCAGCCGCAACCAGGTAAGACCGCTGGCAGCGGGATCGCTGGCAGCAGGCGTACAAACCCAGGTCGCCCGGCACATTGCCAACCAGGAAATGATCATCGAGGCAGCTCTACGGCGAGATAAAGACCTGGCTTTCCAGGCAATTTTCAACGATCCCACCACCAGCCTGCCCATCGATAAAGCCTGGGACATGTTCAACGAAATCGGCTTGCCGGAGGGTTTTTGGTGAGCCTGCGCCCTGACGCCAAGACGCCTCTCATCCTGGCGCTGGATATCGGCACTTCCGGACCGCGGGCGCTGCTCTATGACCGTTACGGACAGGCGGTGGCGGGGATGGCTTCAAAGCAGCCACTCCTATTTGAAGTCTCTCCCGATGGCGGCGTGGTGGCAGATGCAGACCTCATCCTGGACGGCGTGATGCGCTGCCTGGATCAAATCCTGGAATTAGCTGGCGACCTGGCAGACAACATCATGGGCGTCTCAGCCTGCACTTTCGTCAGCAACCTGCTGGGGGTGGACGAGCATTTCCGAGCCATCACGCCGGTCTACACTTACGCCGATACGCGACCGGCAGCCGAAAGTTGGGCGCTGCGCCAGGAATACGATGAAGAGGCATTTCACCAGCGGACGGGCTGCTACTTCCATCCCAGTTACCTGCCGGCGCGCTTCCTTTGGCTGGAAAGAACCCAACCAGAAACTTTTCAACACTGCTGGCGCTGGGTATCTATCGGGGAATATCTCTTTCTAAAACTATTCGGCGAAGCCAGGCTGAGTTACTCTGCCGCCTCCTGGACCGGCATGCTGGACCGGCGGAAACTGGCATGGGATGACGAAACGCTGTCATTGTCGCACGTTCCAGCCGAGAGGTTCTCTCCGCTGGGCGACTTCGACCAGCCGATGCAGGGGCTGCTGCCGGAATACGCCCGCCGCTGGCGTGCACTGTCTGGAATACCCTGGTTCCCTGCTGTCGGAGACGGCGCCGCCGCCAACATTGGCAGCGGCTGCATCCAGCCAACTCAAGTCGCAATTTCACTCGCCAATACCTGCGCAGTGCGCCTCGTGCTGGAAGGCGACATCAAAAGCGTGCCGCCCGGCTTGTGGTGCTACCGCGTCGACCGCAGACGCTCGTTACTGGGCGGGGCTTTGACCGAAGGCGGCAATTTCATTAACTGGCTGCGCCGCCTGTTGAACCTGGAAGGGATGGAAAATCCAGAAGACTCCCTGATTGGCAGGATGCCAGGCGCGCATGGTCTGACCTTTCTGCCGCTGGTGGCAGGCGAGCGCAGCCCCGGATGGAACCCAGCGGCGCGCGGATTGGCGACGGGCATGACGCTGGCGACGACCCCGTTAGATATTTTTCAAGCTGGTCTGGAGGGCGTCATCTGCCGAATCGCGCAGGTCTATCAGCTCCTGGGCGATGTGCTCCCTGGTGAACCGCAGGTCATTGCCAGCGGCGGGGCAGCGACCCATTCCCGCTTCCTGGTCGCCAGCCTGGCAGATGCCCTGGGAAGACCGGTCCGCATCTCTCAGGTAGAGGAAGCCTCAGCGCGTGGAGCAGCGTTGTTGGCGCTCGAAGCGCTGGGCTTGATCGAGAGTCTAGAGAAGGTTACATTCCCGGTCAGCGAGCCATTTACGCCCGATGCGGCAAGGCACCGCTGCTACCAGGAAATGATTCAGGAGCAGCGCCGCTGCTACCATCGGAATTTCGAGCCATGAAAAAAGACCTGGTCATCGGATTAGACGCCTCAACCACCGGCTGTAAAGCAATCGCCTGGGATGAAGGGGGGCGCTGCGTCGCCGAAGGACGCAGCCCGTTGACCATCCTGCATCCAAAGCCCGATTGGCATGAGCAGGCTGCGGAAGACTGGTGGCGGACTGCCTGCGAGGCTCTCAGGCAGGTGATTGGACAGATAGAGGCTCAGCGGGTCGCTGCGCTGTGCATCACCCATCAGCGCGAAACGTTTGTCCCGCTGGATGAAGGCGGAAAGCCCCTGCGCAACGGAATCCTTTGGATGGACGAGCGCGCCCGCCCGTTGCTGGGGCAGCTCAGCCAGGAAATTGGCGCAGACCATTTTCACCAGATTACCGGCAAGCCGCTGTCTGGAAACCTGACCATTGGGAAAATCGCCTGGCTGAAGGAAAATGAGCCAGAGGTCTTCCAACGGGCAAGGCATTACCTGGACGTGCACGCGTACCTGGTGTACCGCCTGACCGGGGAATACCACACCGGCTGGGGCTGCGCCGACCCAATGGGGCTTTTTGACATGCGTACTCATACCTGGTCAGACAAACTATTGGATAAGCTGGGGTTGAACACCGCTCAATTTCCGAAAGCCTTCCCGCCAGGCGCCATCCTGGGAGAAGTAACCCCACAGGCGGTAGATGCCTGCGGACTGGCAGCCGGGACGCCGGTTGCCGCCGGGCTGGGGGACGGACAATCCGCCGGCTTGGGCGCGAATATCACCCGCCCCGATGAGGCTTACCTGAGCATGGGCACCAGCTTCATTTCTGGAGTCTACGGGGAGAAATACCTCGTCGATCGGGCGTTCCGCACGCTGTATGCCGGTCTGCCAGGGGGGTATTTCATCGAAACTGCCATCCTGGGAGGCGCCTATATTGTGCGCTGGTTCGTTGAAAACTTTTGCGATCCGAGGGGATTATCCAACACATCGGAAGCTCTCCCCGAAGCCCATTACGCTGCGCTGGCAAAGCATGTCCCGCCAGGCGCGCACGGCTTACTCCTGGTGCCCTACTGGAACAGCGCCATGGGACCCTATTGGGACGCCTCAGCCAGCGGAATCATCGTCGGATGGCGCGGCGCGCATCGGCGTGAGCACCTCTACCGGGCGATCCTGGAGGGGATTGCCTTCGAACAGTGCCTGAACACGCGCGGCGTCGAGGCAGCCCTTGGCATGGCGACCAAACGCTATGTTGCCGTTGGAGGCGGCTCCCAGAATGACCTCTGGCGGCAAATTGTCGCCGATGTCACCGGCGTCCCTGTCTTTCGAGCCAGCACGCAAGAGTGCGCTGCGCTTGGGGCGGGCATCCTGGCAGCCGTTGCCGCAGGGTGGTATCCCGATGCGCGCCAGGCTGCCCAGGCAATGGTCAAAATCTTGCCGGAAGCTGATGAACCCGATGCGAAGCGCCACCACGTTTACCAGCAATTATACGAAGAAGTCTATATCCATCTGTTTCCCGCATTGCAGAAGTACCTGTCGCGGCTGACGGAGCTGACCACCCAACATGAAGCATAACCACCAGTCTATGCCGGAGATTGACGGGTTTATTTTCGACCTGGACGGGACGGTTTACCTGGGCGAAGCCGCGCTGCCCGGGGCAGTTCAGTTGATCCATATGCTCAAGGAACGCAACAAGCGGCTCCTGTTCATTTCAAACAAGCCGCTCGAGCCGCGCCAGTCCTATGCTGCCAAGCTCACCCGGCTGGGCATGCCCACATCGCCAGCGGAGGTGATCACCTCGGGTTACGTGCTCAGCTTCACGCTGGCTCAGCGCTTCCCTCGATTGAATTACTACGTGATCGGCGAAGAAAACCTCAAAGACGAAATGCGCAGTTTTGGGCTTACTGTGCTGGACGAACTGTGGGATCAGGACGAGCATGCAGTCATTCGACCCACAGGCATCGAGGCTGTCGTCGTTGCTTTCGACAGGACATTGAATTACCGCAAGCTGAACACGGCATACCAGGCATTGCAAAGCGGGTGCCGCTTCTTTGCCACCAACCCTGATAAGACCTGCCCCATGCCCGGCGGAGGCATCCCAGATGCCGGCGCGACCATCGCCGCGCTGGAACACCTGACCAGCAGAAAAGTAGAGCTCCTGGCGGGCAAGCCCTCCAGCGTGATGATGGAGGTGGCGCTGGAAACCCTGGGATTGCCGCCGGAACGCTGTCTGCTGACAGGAGACCGGCTGGAAACAGACATTCGCATGGCAAAAGAAGCCGGCATGTACGCCGCAGTGGTACTGACCGGCGCTTCGTCGCGGCAGCAAGCCAACACAGCCACCCCGCCGCCGGACTTCATCTTCGAAAACCTTTTCGAAATGATGGACTTCTTATATAAGCCTGGGGGAAGTTGAGAATGGTCAAAGCCTCATGGCGCTTTCGGCGCTGCCGACCAAAACCGATCGAGAATCGATCACAGCTATTTCGCCTGAGCGGGCTTGCGGGTTTGAGTAGCCTTCTTAATCCTTCCTGCGGATGATGATGCGAATGGCGTTTTCGATCGGCTTTTCGGCGATGAAGATCAAGTATCCCCCTCCGCCAGCGCCGGAAAGTTTCCAACCCAGCACCTTATCGCGGTATTGATCGATCAATTCCCAGATCGACTCGTTGACCATGTTTGGGAACATGGCAATCTGACTCTCGAACGATTGGCGAAAATAACGACCGAAGCGGTAGATATCATGATCCAGGATCGCCTGCCAGCAATTTTCGGTCGCATCCGAGAGCGCTTTTGCGCCCTGGCGGTCGATGCGGGTGTTGCTGAGCACATTGAAGCCCGAAGTGCGGGGTCCCAGCGGGATGAGGTTCATGGACTGCTCGATGAACTGGAGGGTGGCTTCGTCCTGGACGGACTCGATGCGTGTCGGCCAATACTCGCCTTCGTACCAGGATTTGTTCAAGCCAGGGAAGACGATGCCGATGGCATCTTGCGAGCCTGAAATCTCCTTCGTCCCTGGGGGGTTATCGTAACAAAACAAAATCTTCGCCAGCTTGTGCGGGTCGCCAGCCGGCAGGCGTGGACCCCACAAATCCAGCGCGGCGCGCCGGGTGCTGGAAGCCATGCCGGAACGGTCGTTGAACTCGATGGTCGGTTCGATCGAAATGGTGATTACCGCGCCAGGATAGTACTTCGACACAAACGGCTGGTCGAGCCACCCGCCAGCCACGTCAATGCGGAAAGGCATGGTGATCACCGAGCGCAGTTGCGTGGTCGAGCGCGGCGTCAAGCCATGGTGCGGCTCCCGCTGAAGGATCTTGTACTCGATGCCCAGCTCTTCGCACAGTCGGCGCTTTTCGGGCAAGTTCCCGTCCTCGTTGACGATGAAAATATCCGGCTTGATTTCCTTGATCTCGGTTAGAAAATCGAGCATTCCCGAACCTGAGGAGATAAACGCCTGCTTGACGCAACTGATTGACTGCACCATGAACATGCGCTCCTGTTCGTTATTGACCGGCAGGCGACCTTTGAGCTCATAAACAGTCTGATCTGAGCCAATGGCGACGTATAAATCGCCAAATTTGGCGGCTTCCTTGAAGAATTGAACATGACCGGAATGCAAGAGATCGAAACATCCGCTGACAAAGACTTTTTTGGGCATAAAGGCTCTCACAGAGGGAGGATTTGGTGATGAAATTGTACCAGTATTTGATGCGCTTGCCGGTATGTCCACTTTGGGCATACAATTACGTTCAAAGATTGAAAGAGTAATTCAATCCGAAGAGACGACATGAAGACCAAGGAGGTTCAATGAACCATAGCGAGGGAACTTTCAAAGGCGCGCGCCAGATGAACATCTATTACCAAGCCTGGCTGCCAGATGACGAGGCAAAGGCGGTGTTGCTGATTGTTCACGGGCTGGGAGAACACAGCAGTCGTTATGTGAATGTCGTCAACTATTTCGTCCCCCGCGGTTTTGCCGTGTACGCGATGGACCACATTGGGCACGGAAAATCAGAGGGAGCAAGGGAATATGTCGAAAGATTCGAGGATTTCACCGAAACGCTCGAGATTTTCTGCCAAATGGTCAAAGGCTGGCAGGCAGGAAAGCCCATCTTTCTCCTGGGACACAGTATTGGCGGCTTGATTGCCGCCGATTACCTGCTGAATCACCAGGCAGATTTCAGGGGGGCAATCTTCTCTGGGGCGGCTATCAGCGCAGGCAAGAGTGTTTCGCCTATCACAATGGCGCTGTCCAAAATTCTTTCCACTTTAGCGCCAAAAATGGGTGTGCTGCGGCTAGACGCCAGCCTCCTCTCCCGCGACCCGCAGGTGGTATCAGCTTATGTCAATGACCCGCTGGTGTTTCACGGCAAAACGCCTGCCAGGTTAGGCGCAGAACTACTCAAGGCGATTCAGCGCGTCTCCGCCGAGATGGAAAAGATTTCGCTGCCATTCATCATTGTGCAAGGCAGCGAAGATAAACTGGTAGATCCCGCCGGGGCGCAGGCGCTCTATCAACGCGCCAGCTCTAAAGATAAGACGATCAAGGTTTATCAAGGGCTCTACCATGAGGTCTTCAACGAACCAGAGCGTGACATGGCGCTGAAAGACATCGAAGATTGGCTGACTACGCACGTTTAGAGCCAGGCGAGGCTTCACGCAGGAAACTGCTGTGGAGCCTCGCGCCGGGAGGTTGATCAAACCACTGGAGATTTGAGCTTGATATAGCGCTCGAATGCCTCCTCCCAAGGAGACGTATCGGCAGGCGCATAATGCGCCAAATCGAAGGAGGCGCGAACAATCGCACGCGCTTCCGCCAGCGAGGTGATGGCGCCCAACCCAATCGCCTGTACAAGCAGATTGCCAATCGCCGTCGCCTCCACCGGACCGGCAATCACCTCACAGCCGGTGGCATCGGCAGTGAACTGGTTGAGCAGTCGGTTTTGAGACCCGCCGCCGATGATATGAATCACCGGTAGACGGCGTCCCAGTAATTTCTCCAGGCGCTGCGCCACCCAGCGGTATTCGAGCGCCAGGCTCTCCAGGGCGCAGCGAATGATGGCGCCGCGGGTATCTGGCACTGGCTGACCGGTTTCCCGACAGAATGACTGCAGGCGCGGCACCATATCGCCAGGGTGCAAGAAGCGAGGGTCCTCCGGGTTGACGAAGGATAAGAAGGGCGGCGCCGAGGCTGCCATGGCAGTTAACTCATCGTAGGAATAGCGCATCCCCTGCCGCTCCCATTCGCGCCGGCATTCCTGAACCAGCCATAAACCCATGATATTCTTGAGGAACCGGATGGTGTTATTCACCCCTCCCTCATTGGTAAAGTTATACGCCATCGTCTCCTGTGTGATTAACGGCTGCTCAAGCTCGACGCCCATCAGCGACCAGGTGCCTGAGCTCAGGTAGATGTAATCTGGGCGGCTTGCCGGCACGGCTGCCACCGCCGAGCCCGTATCGTGCGTGGCGGGGGCAATTACCGGCATAATGCGGCAATTGCACTCCTCCGCAACCGAGAGACGTAAATCCCCTAAAATGGCGCCGGGCGGAACGATCTCGCCAAATATGCGCGTGGGCAAGCCCAGTTTTTCCAGCATGTCAAATGCCCAGGCAGCTCGGCGGGGGTCGTAACATTGCGTTGTCGTTGCATTGGAAAATTCATTGATCTTGCGCCCGGTCAACCAGAAATTCAACAGATCCGGCATGGTGAGGAAGCGGTGCGCCATCTCCAGCGCCGGCGATCCCGCCTTGACCAGAGATAGAAGCTGGAACAGGCTGTTGAGCTGCATGAACTGGATGCCGGTGGTCTCGTAGATATAACGCTTAGGGAGGCGCGCAAAAGTCCATTCGAGCATGCCATCGGTGCGGCTGTCGCGGTAATGATATGGATTGCCGATCAGGGTATCATCAGCCGCCAGCAAGCCAAAGTCGACTCCCCAGGTGTCCAAGCCGATGCCAGCCAGGTTATCGTGACAACCCTGCGCCGCGATCTTCAGGCTGTTCTTCACCTCGCTCCACAGGCGAAGCACATCCCAGTACAGGCTATCGCCGACCCGCACAGGACCATTGGGAAAGCGATGAATTTCCTCCAACGCCAACTTGCCGCCGGACAGCCGCCCCAGCATTGCGCGTCCGCTCTCTGCGCCCAGGTCAACTGCCAGCAGGTTCACCGCGTCCGAGCCCATGCTCATGGCGCCTTACCCATACAAAGGTCCATAGGCGGCGCAGGCGCGGTAATCAGCGCCTGTTGGGTCCAGGGCGCCAAAGGCGCTCCAGGCGCTGGGTCTGAAGATGCGCTCTTCGGGGACGTTGTGCATGGTGACCGGGATGCGCAGCATGGCAGCCAGGGCGATCAGGTCGGCGCCAATGTGCCCATAACTGACCGCGCCATGATTGGCGCCCCAGTTGTACATCACCGAATATACGTCGCGGAAGGGACCGCTGCCAGTCAAGCGCGGTACAAACCAGTGAGTAGGCCAGGTGGGATTGGTGCGCTCGTTGAGCTGTTGATAGACCTCAAAAGGCAGGTCAACGGTATAACCCTCGGCAATCTGCAATACAGGACCCAAACCCTTAACCAGGTTGAGGCGCGTCATGGTGACCGGCATCTGACCCTGTGTCAGGAAACCGGAAGAATACCCGCCGCCTCGGAAGTACTCGGTCATGCCTGGGTACCACGTGGTGGCTTGCAGGCACTTTTCGACCTCGGCAGGCGTGATTTCCCAGTAAGGCTTCATCACCGGCTGACCGTCCCTCTCCAGGCAGCCCGTGGCGTCCAGCGTGGCAGCGCCAGAGTTGATCAAGTGAATGAAGCCTTTCTCCGCCAAGCCGGTGAGGGTATAACCCGTCACACGCTTTACAGCTTCGGGACTCCAATACGTGCGAACATCGGCGAAAATCTGAGCGGTATTGGAAAGCAAGTGACCAAACAGCATCGAAGCGCCGTTGAGGCTGTCATTTTCAGTGGCAAAGATGTACGGCTCACGGATGCCATTCCAATCGAAGGAGGAATTCAAAATGGCTTCCATGAAATCGCCATTCGGAAAATGATCCGTCCATTGGCGCTGCCCCTGGAATCCGCCCAGAATGGCATTATGACCGAGCGCTTCTTCCCCATAACCCAGGTCAATCAGCCGCGGGTTGCCAACCATCAGGTCGCGGGCGATCAGGGTCATCTTCACCACGAATTCCCAATCGCGGTCCTTTTGCTCGCGGGTGCGCTGCATGTGGGGCGGGTTGTATTCACGTCCTTCTTTACAATACTTCTTCACCCAATCAAAAGCGCGGCGATATTCTTCGGGATCATAAATTTCTCGCTCGATCCGGCGAACAAACTCGCTCATATCGACCACTTCGACGCGCATTCCCAGGTAACTCTCGAAGAAGTTTTGATCGACGATAGAGCCGGCAATGCCCATCGATACACCGCCTAATGAGAGGTAGGATTTACCGCGCATGGTTGCGACTGCCAACCCGGCACGCGCAAAGCGCAGCAAATTTTCCTGGACATCGGCAGGAATGGCAGTGTCGCCGGCGTCTTGAACATCATGCCCATAAATCGAGAAAGCGGGTAAACCTTTCTGGTTATGGGCAGCCAGCACCGCTGCCAGGTACACAGCGCCAGGGCGCTCAGTGCCGTTGAAGCCCCACACCGCCTTGGGAATCAGCGGATCCATATCCATCGTTTCGGAGCCATAACACCAACAAGGCGTGACGGTCAGCGATAAGCCAACGCCTTCACGGGCAAATTTCGCTGCGCATTGAGCCGCCTCGGCAACGCCGCCAATATTGGTATCGGCAATCACACATTCCACCGGATACCCATTCGAATGCCTCAAGTTCGCGCTGAGGAATTCAGCTACCGAACGCGCCAGGTTCATCGTCGTTTCTTCGAGCGACTCGCGCACGCCGTTCAAACGACCATCAATCGTAGGACGAATGCCGATTTTGGGCAAAGGACCAACCAGGCGGTTGGCAGGTGGGAGAACTTTGAGATCCATAGAGAGCTCCTTAGTTTGAGATTTGGGACTTGGGATTTGTCATCGCAAGGATTTTATTTTCTATCGCCTGCGCCTCTGCGGCAGTGAGGGCGCCGGCAAGCATCTCGCAAGACCAGGTTTCGCCGACGGCAATTTCCTTTATGTTTCCCTTGGCTTTTTCGGCGTGGTATCCTTCCGGTTCAGCCGTGGCTGGCAGGACCAACCCCAAAGCTTCCTGGTCAGGCGTGCGGCAGATCCAGCGGACGCCTTTATCGAGCTGGGCAGGCTGATGAGCGACATAGTCGGCGCTGCCATCCGGTAACACCTGCATCGAATGCGCCCAACCCGCCTCATCAGCCAGATAGTCAATGAAAAAAACTACTTCAGGGTCGAACATCAAATCCGCCCGAAGAATATGGTGCTTGGAAGGATGGCGCTGAAGTTCCTGGAGGAACTCCACATACCCCGCACCCGGGCGGACATGCGATGGGATGCTGGAGCGAACCCGCACAGTTTGAGGGGTGCAAATTGCGCTATAAACCAGGCGACCATCTACCACCGGGCGAAAATTGATGTGCGCCAGGTACATCAGTTCCATGGGAGTCCGCTTCAAGTTCGTGATTTTCAACATGATCTTGAACAAAGCTGCGCCGGCATAGAGCCGCACCTCTGGCTCAGCAAGGTAATTATGGCTGAAAGCAACAGTGTGCTGATAACGACCACTTAAGGCGATATAGTTGCCGCGCTCGTCTTCCCCCATTGCGAGATGGGCTTTTTCATAGGGCGCATTGGGCAACTCTCCATGCAGCGGATGCGTATCAGGACCAGAAGGCACCCCCATGGCGGTGGCGCCGCAATGGAGCAAGAAACCACCGTAATTTTCCAGATAATTGCGGGTTTGGCGGGGCGCAGAAAACATCGATTTCATCGTCAGGTCGCGCCCCTCGAATTCTGCCGACCAGATCTGCTGACCCTGGTAGGGCAACATCACCAGGTGGCCGCGTTCATTCCGCAGGCGTAATGCGCATACTCCGCTGGGATATCGAAATGTCGAAACGACAAAAGGAGCGGTTTCGAGCAGGACATTTTCTTTTTCGTAGAACATATCGGGAAACAAGTGAAGGATGGTGCGTTCAGACATAGGACTTTCCTTTACAGCAGCCCAATCGAAGTTTGGATGAAAGTGCGCTTTGATTCTAGGATAAAACATAAGTAACGTCAACCACTTGATGAGAACATGAGAGAACAGCAGGCAAAGTGGAGTAACTTGGTAATAATTGAGTATTGCATAAAACCTAAAAAACTGATAGAGTAATGATGGATTAGAAATACTCATATCCACCAACCTGGTCTCTGTAGAAAGGAGAAACCATGTACCAGGATTTTATCCCCCATTATCAATGCATCGTGCCGCCGCATATGCTGGAAAAGATCGTGGAAAACGGCACCGATGAACAACGCCTGCGCGCGCTGGAATCCATCTCACTTTCCGGTCAATTTCGCGGTCAGCGCTCAGCATTCACTGAAGTGCTGCCGTCTGTCTTTGCAACGCAGGGTAAAAGCCGAATCGTCTATTCAGCCGATTTTGGTACGACCCTGCCCGGCAGAAAAGTCAGAGAGGAAGGGCAGGCGCCCAGCGGCGATGCAGCCGTTGACGAAGCCTATGATGGGTCGGGCGCGACTTATGATTTATTCCAGACGATTTACCAGCGAAATTCGATTGATAACAATGGCATGCGCCTGGACTCTACCGTCCACTATGGCAAAGGCTACGACAACGCCTTTTGGAACGGTCGTCAAATGGTCTATGGGGATGGCGATGAGGATTTACCGCCTGACAAGCGCATTTTCAACCGCTTCACGATCGCCATTGACGTGATCGGGCACGAGCTGACCCATGGGGTAACGCAATTCGAGGGCGGATTGGTCTACCAGGGGCAATCGGGCGCCCTTAACGAATCCATGTCAGATGTATTTGGCTCATTAGTCAAACAGTACCAGCTCGGTCAGACCGCCGACCTGGCAGATTGGATCATCGGCGCTGGACTGTTCACTTCTAACGTCAACGGCGTCGGCATCCGCTCCATGAAAGCGCCAGGCACCGCCTACGATGACCCCATGCTGGGCAAGGACCCGCAGCCAGCTCACATGAGGGATTATGTCAACACCACCAGCGACAATGGCGGGGTGCATATCAACTCTGGCATCCCTAACCACGCTTTCTACATAACGGCGTTGGAAATCGGCGGCTTTGCCTGGCAAAAAGCCGGCATGATCTGGTACGTCACGCTGCGGGATAAACTCCAGCCGTCCTCAGATTTTCAGCAGGCAGCCAACCTGACCTTCCAGGCTGCGGCTGAGTTGTTCGGCGCAGGCAGCCTGGAACAGCAGGCAGTGCGCAAAGGCTGGGCGGAAGTAGGATTGGACGTCGATGGCGCCAGCGGCAAGAAAGGCTGTTTGACCGCGCCGGTTGCGTTCATGAAATCGCTGTTTTCCAAAAGTAAATGAACGAGGGTTCAACGCAGCGCGTGACCTCTCAAAACTCAAGTGGAATTGCGCGTTGCTGAGAACAAGAGCAAGGAGAAACGAGAGATGAAAATCGAATTTGAGCGCACAGGCGGTTTCACCGGGATACCGTTAGCAGTGGAATTGAACACCGGCAAGCTGCCTAAGGAAGAAGCGCGTGAACTGGAAGCGCTAATCCAGGGGATCGAGTTCTTCAGTCTGCCCAAATCGCTTGTGTCTCCAATGCCTGAAGCGGATCAGTTCCTGTACCGGGTCACCGTTCAAAAGGGGCTGCGCAAACACACGATCGAAGTCAGCGAGTCGGCTGCCCCAGAAACGCTGCAACCGCTGCTGCAACGTTTGATGGAAGCTGCGCGCGCAAACCGGACCCCTTAGACCCGATACACTCCGCCAGATACAGGCGGGAGCTGCAACCGCCAACCCTCAGACATCTGAACGAATACATCTGAGGGTCCGAGGAGGGTCTCAGGCGGCTGAACCATCAATCCAGATGGAAGGACCACCTGCGCAGCATGGTCAGCCGGGTTCAGGGCGATGATGATCTGCTCACCTCCGGTTGACCGCCGATAGACAAAGAGGCTGTCGCCAGCCCGGGCGTGGATGACATCAAAGTTGCCGCCAGCATGCAGCCCCGGGTGCGCCTTGCGCAAGCCAGCAAGTTGGCGCACGTAATTCAACAGCGAGGCGGGGTCATTCTGCTGGTCCGCGACCGTCGGCGCATCCGGGCGAGGGTCAACTGGAAGATAGAGCTGGTCCGCCGGGGCGCTGGAAAAACCGGCGTTAGGTCCAGCCTGCCACTGCATGGGGGTGCGCGATCCGGTGCGCTCGAAGCCGCCTTCCTTGGATGGCAAGCCAGGCACGAAACGCATGCCAATCTCATCGCCATAGTAAATAAACGGCACGCCAGGCATGGTCAACAAGAACAGGAAAGCCACTTTGAGGTCTTGAAGATCTCGACCATCAGCCAGGCGAGGATGAATGTCATGGTTGCCTGAAGGGATTGCAATATACCCCAGGTCTTTGGTGCGCTCATAATGGCGCAGGTATTCATCCAAAAATTGCCGAATGTTGCCATGACCTGAGCGGTCAAAATAGCTAAAACCATAAGGGTCGCCGCCCGACCAGGCGCTAGCATACGGCTTGCGGAAAAGAGCCGTGTATCCCTTGACGTTGAAATGGATATAAAAATCCATGTGGAAACCAGCCGGAATCGCCTGGCTTGGATGGCTCCATTCCGAAACCAAAGCAGCCTGAGGGTATTCCACATCCAGCCATTGGCGAACTTCCTGCCAGAACGCAGCCGTGGCGCGCTTATCTGGGTCGTTTTTCACCAGCGAAGCCGCCATATCCACGCGAAAACCGTCACAACCCGCATCCAGCCAATATTTCATGACGTTTCTCATCTCACGCCGGACAGCCTGGGGACCAGGGGCATCGACAGGCTGCTGCCAGGGAAACTGCGGGTCGGGCGTGGCAAACCCGTAATTCAACGCCGGCTGCATGTAAAAGAAATTGACGATATAGGCAGCATTGCGTTCAGCATAGCCGCGCACATTCTGCAGCCCGGGCAGCGGCGGTGTCCAGACCGAATCGGTCCAAATGTACCAATCGCTGTAAGGATTGGGCTCGTGCTTGCAAGACTCCTTGAACCAGGCGCACTCGATTGAAGTATGCCCGGGTACCAAGTCAAGTAAAATGCGGATGCCGCGCTGGTGCGCCTCCTGGAACAGGCGGCGTAAGTCTTCGTTCGTCCCATAGCGAGGGGCAACTTTATAGTAATCGCTGACATCATAACCGGCGTCGCCAAAGGGGGATTCCCAACAGGGATTCAACCAGATAGCATTGGCGCCCAGTGAAGCAACATAATCCAGTTTTTGAATGATTCCAGCAAGATCGCCAATGCCATCGCCATTGGAATCATAAAAGCTTTGGGGATATATTTCATAGATAATAGCCGTCTCGAGCCATGCTGGAGTTTTTTGAGCCATCGTTTTTCCTTTTACGTGAATTAGACCTCGTGGCAAGCCACCCAATGCCCTGGTGAAACTTGCCGCCACTCTGGAACCACTTGCGAACAGTGCCGCCTGGCAATGGGGCAGCGCGGGTGAAAACGGCAGCCAGGAGGCGGATTGATCGGGCTGGGCACATCACCTGCCAGGATGATGCGCTGACGGGCGCGGTCTTTCTTAGGATCAGGGATAGGCACTGCGGATAACAATGCCGTGGTATAAGGGTGCAGGGGCGCTTCGTACAGCTCGTTGCGATCGGCAAGCTCCATGATCACGCCCAGGTACATCACGGCTACCCGGTCGCAGATGTGACGCACCATGCTGAGGTCGTGAGCGATGAACAGATAGGTCAAACCCAATTCATCCTGCAGGTCTTCCAGCAAATTGACTACCTGAGCCTGGATCGAAACATCCAGGGCAGAAATAGGCTCATCGCAAACGATGAATGCCGGGTTAGAAGCCAGGGCACGCGCCACGCCAATGCGTTGGCGCTGACCCCCGGAGAACTCATGGGGGAAGCGGTTGATCAGGCGCGGACTGAGTCCAACCTTCACCATCAGGTCGCGCACCCGCTCCTTGCGGCTTGCCTCATCGGGCAACAGTTTATGGACGTGTAATGGCTCGCCAATGATGGCGCTGACCGTCCAGCGTGGGTTGAGTGAAGCGTACGGGTCCTGGAAGATCATCTGCGCTTTGCGGCGTAAAAGCTGTAGTTCGGCTTTGTCCGCGCGTTCCACATGAATGCCGGCGATCGAAACAGAACCAGCGGTCGGGGGGTACAAACCCAGAATCGTGCGTCCGGCGGTGGTTTTGCCGCAGCCGCTCTCGCCAACCAGACCCAGCGTTTCCCCGGGATAGATGTCAAACGAGATGCCATCCACTGCCTTGACAGAACCAACTTCCCTCTCGATGATCAAGCCCTGGCGAATCGGAAAGTACTTCTTCAGGTTGCGCACCTGCACCAGTGGTTGGTTGTTCATCTTCAGATCAGGGTTGGCATCCACGGCGCGACTCCGGTCACCACTTCTTCCCGGTGGCTAAATCAATCCAACAGGCAGACTGATGAGCCGTTGCCACCGTCCTGAGCGGGGGCATCTCGACCTGGCAGCGATCGAAAGCCAACTCACACCGCGCAGCAAAAGGGCACCCCTTAGGCGCCGCCAGCAAGTTTGGCGGCGCGCCGGGAATAGACCGCAACCGTTGATCCCGGCGGCGATCGACGCGCGGCAAGGCAGCCAGCAAGGCGCGGGTATAGGGATGGCGCGAATCCTCATACAAATCATCGACCATCGCCTCTTCCACGATGAAACCGGCGTACATCACCAGGATGCGCTCAGCGATTTCAGCCACAACGCCCAGGTCATGCGTGATCCAGATGACCGCCATGTTCATCTGGGCGCGCAGATGCTGCACCAGTTCAACAATTTGCGCCTGGATGGTGACATCCAGGGCAGTTGTTGGCTCATCGGCAATTAACAGGCTGGGTTCGGCTGCCAGCGCCATGGCAATCATCACTCGCTGGCGCATACCGCCTGAAAATTGGTGAGGATAATCACTCAAGCGATGTTCAGCATCCGGAATGCCCACCATTTCCAGCAACTGGACGGCGCGCCGCCGCGCCCGTTGGGCGTCCATTCCCAGGTGAATGCGCAGAGGCTCACAAAGCTGATGCCCAATGGTGAGCACCGGATTCAGAGAAGTCATCGGGTCCTGGAACACCATCCCAATCTTATTTCCCCGAATATGCTCGATTTCGGCGTCGGACATGCGCAGTAGATCGCGCCCCTCGAAGATCGCCTCTCCACTCACGATTTCCCCCGGCGGGATGGCGATCAATCGCAGCAGCGACAACATGGTGACCGATTTACCGCAACCACTTTCACCCACCAAGCCAAGCGTTTCGCCGTTTCGCAAAGAGAAAGATACGCCATTGACGGCGTGAACAGTGCCCTCAGCGATGTGAAAACAGGTGCGCAAATCTTTGACGTCGAGCAGCAAATCCGATTCCATGGGCAGTCACCCAAAGCTCAAACAGCCCGGCTGTGCGGATCCAGGGCATCCCGCAAGCCGTCCCCTAAGAAGTTGATGGACAACACCGTTAGCGCAATTAATAATCCCGGAAAGAACCAAAGCCACCAGGCAGATTCAACGTAGTTATAGGCGCCTTCCAGCATATTCCCCCAGGTAGCGGTTGGAGGTCGCACGCCCAGTCCAAGAAAGCTGATATAAGCCTCCAGGGTAATGGCAGCTGCCACGCTGAGAGTGGCGGAGACGATAATGGGGGCTATGCTGTTCGGCAGAATATGACGAAAGATAATCTCATGCGTGGGGGTGCCCGTGGCGCGCGCCGCCAGGATGAAATCATTTTCCTTGACCGAAAGGAATTGCGCGCGGACGATGCGCGCCAGATAAGGCCAGGTGGTGGCGCCTATGACAAAGATAATCACCAGCACGCTACCGCTAAACGTGCGACCCAGGAATTTGATGTTTGGGATATCTTGAGCGAAATACTTCGCCATGACCAGCAAGAGGAAAATTTGAGGGATGACCAACACTGCCTCGGTCAGGCGCATCAGGATGCTGTCCAGTTTGCCGCCAAAGTAACCAGCAAGCGCGCCAATGGTAACGCCGATGAACACCTCCACCAGCATCGCCGTCAACCCAATGATGATCGAGATTTGCCCGCCATAGATAGTGCGGACAAGGATATCGCGCCCGATGGTATCGGTGCCAAAAGGATGCGCGCGCGACGGCGGCTGTAAGCGCGCGCCCGTCTCGACGAAATTCGCATCTGCTTCGCTGAAAACGAGCATGCCGCCAAAGGCGTAAAGCACGATCAAGATCAACACCACGCCGCCGAAAATCGCCATGCGGTGGCGGCGGAATCGTCTCCAGGCTAACTGCCCCAACGTGAGCGGCGGTGTTTCCAGCTCATCGGGGCGCCATTCGACAGCCGATTCTGAAGGTTCGATCACGTGCAACGGCTCCGATGCCATCACCACGATCCTTTATTTTCAGGCGTAAAACCAGGACAGAGGAAAGCGGGCTTCATCAGAAAGCCTCACTTATAGCGAATGCGCGGATCGAGCCAGGCATAGGTAATATCTGCCAGGATTTGAAAGATGATGACTGCCACAGCGATCATCATTAAAATACCCATAACGACAGGCGTATCGGAACGAGAAACATGATCCAGGAACAACCTGCCCATGCCAGGCCAGCCAAAGATGCGCTCTGTAACAATTGCCCCGCCCAGCAAAAAGGGCAAATCCAGTGCGATGATGGTCACGATGGGAAGCGCCGCGTTCTTCAGAGCATGCAGATAAACGATCTGCCGGCGGGGCAAGCCCTTGGCGCGGGCTGTGCGGATGTAATCCTGCCCCATGGCTTCCAGCATCGTGCTGCGTATGTATCGGCTATAGCCAGCGATGAAACCAAAGGAGAGCGTGGCAACCGGCAAGACCATGTGCCAGATCACCTGGCTGACCGTTTGCCCCGCCTCTGGTTCGAACATGCCTACCGTCGGCAGGTACGGCAGCCCCCATTTCTTGAAATTCACCGCGAAGATATACATGGAAAGCAGGGCAAAGAAGAACACTGGCATGGAATAAAAAATGAAAGTGGCTCCCGTAACCACATTATCCACCAGGGAATACTGGTGTAATGCTGAGTAAATGCCGATCAACAATGCAGACACCAGGACCACAACTTCAGCCGTCAACATCAAGAGCAGCGTGTTCGGCAGGCGCTCGGCAATGACCTCGGTGACAGGTTTTCGGTTGACCAATGAAAGTCCCCAATCCCCGCGCAGTATGCCTTTGCGCACGCCGGGGGTTTCGGCAATGCCATCGCCATCCATGTCGATTTTTGTCCAGTCGTTACCTGCCAGCCAAAAGACATATTGCAGTAAAACGGGCTTATCCAGCCCAAGCTGGCGCGCCAGGCGTAAACGATCCTCCCGGCGCGTCACCCGCCGCCCGCCCATCGTCGCCAAGGGATCGCCCATGTTCTGCATCAAGATAAACAATACAAGGCTGATGATAAAGAGCAGGGGGATTGCTTGCAGCAAGCGGCGGATAATGTAACGCGTCATGGCACCCTTCGAAATAGTGGGGCACAGCAGATGTCCAAAAGAGCCCAGTCTTTACGGTCAACCACTGTGCCCCTTAGCCAGCTTACGGCAAGACTATTTCACTAATTCCCACTCCGCAATGTTGAAGAATGGGGTAGCGCCTGAGATTTTGACGTTCTGAAGCCGATCGCTGACGCCAAACAGGTCAGGATCTTCCCATAGCCCTAACCAGTACACCTGCTCGAAGATATACCTGGTAATCTGGTGCATGGTCTTCTGCCGTTCGGCAAAGTCAACCTGGGTCGCCTGCAGCTTGAAGAGTCCATCCAGCTTCTCATCGCAGAGTCCCGTGGGATTGACGCCGGCGGGATTTTCATCCGAGGGGATTTCAGAGCACAACCAGACGACCGTGTTCGGATCGGGGAAATCCGCCGAGTCAGAGTACTCGATGATGTCCAGGGAGAAATTCGCCGAAGGTCCATCCTCGGCATAGGATGAGAAGAAGATGTCTGGGTCAAAGCTGAGCAGGTCGAGGGTGATGCCCACCTGCGCCAGGTCTTGCTGGGCTACCGCCTGGGTATCCTGGCGGATCTCACGACTGGTGGTGCCGTATTTCAAAACCAGCTCGACGCCATCCTTATCACGGGTGCCATCGCCGTTGCTGTCCACCCAACCGGCAGCGTCCAGCAGCTCCTTGGCTTTCTCAGGATCGTAAGGCCAGGGTTCGATCGTTGGATCTACCCAGGGAGAATTGTCCCAGTCGGTAGCGGCGACTCCCGTGCGACCGAGCAGAAGGTCTTCCACCAGTTTCTGGCGGTTGAACGCCAGGGCAATTGCCTGGCGGACTCGGACATCCTTGAGCGCAGGATGACCCTTTTCAGGATGCATGTTGAAATACCAGCCCTCATTGTAGCCCGAGAAGGAATTGAAGATTTTGATGCCGGCAGCTTCAAGCTGAGGCAGGTCGCTGTAGGCAAAGAAAGTGCCAACGTCGCCATCGCCAGCCACCAGCGCAGCGATCATCGAGGCGTCATCTGGGACGAAGCGGAAGAACAGCTCATCCACCTTTGGGCGTCCCCGCCAGAAGTTGTCGTTAGCCACAAAGCGCGCGAAGCTGCCCGACTGCCACTCGGCAAAGACAAAGGGACCACAGCCAACAGTGGGCTTCTTGTTCCATTCGGCGGTATCGATGGTGCCGTTTGCTTCAAAGACCGGCTTGAGAATGTGCTCGGGGATGATGCTGACCCCGCTCAGACCGCTGAAGAGCTGCGCCAACCAGGGGGCGTAAGGCTCCTGGAAGGTCACCACCACCGTGCGCTCATCGGGTACTTCGAACGACTCCACCAGGTCAAACGGGCTGCGCGAGCTCACCGCGTTGGAGTCCGCCATCACCATGTCATAGGTGAACTTGAAATCGGCAGAAGTGATTGGCGTCCCATCTGACCATTTAATGTCGTCACGCAACTTCAAGGTGATCGTGCGACCATCTTCTGAAATGCCCCCGTTGTCGATCGAAGGGATTTCAGTGACCAGGTTGGGAATAGGCTCATTTTGGTCATCAAACCACCAAGCCTGGCACATGTAGATTGGGTACAGAACGGAAACGAACCACATGTTCGTGTACAGGGGATTGAGGGTGTCGAATTCCTGCGTCCAGATGAAACGCACCACTTTCTTTGCCTCGGCAGGCGCTTGCGTTGGCGCAGTCGTGGCAGTGGGCTGCTCAGCCGGCGGCTTGGTCGCCTCGGCAGGCGGTTGCGTGGGCTCAACTTTAGCAGGCTGCGCACAAGCCGTCAGCAAGCTCAAGATGAGCAAAATGGATAGGATGACCATCATCCGTTGTTGGGTTTTCATACGATTCTCCTCCTTGAAGAATTTGGCTTATGAAAAACGGGCTGCGCATCTCAGCTTAGATACGCCACCTCTTTTCTACAAAAACGGGCGCTTGCAATTTAGTTTCATTGGTCGGAAATGTGGTCAGGTTACAACTCTCTTGCAGGCAGAGCCGGCAGCGTTTGCGCCAGGGTAAGGAGACAAGTATAATTAGCTCCAGCTCACTTGACGGCAGGTCGCCGGTCAAATCCAGCTTGTTCATCCGTGATCGGAAGACACCTCCAACACAACCTGGCAAACGAACGAAACACTCCAGGCAGTAGAATATATTTATTATATAACGAACCTCAGATATGTAAAGAAACTTTATGAATCAATTCAAATTCCATTCCTTAGGTGATGTTACCGCCCGACCTGGGACGCTCCAATATGGTCGCTGGGAAGCATTGCAGCATCCTACCGGACATACTGAGTTCTTGCCGATCATCATTGCCCAGGGCTTAGAAGACGGACCCTGCCTGTGGCTGACCGCAGGCATTCATGGAGTCGAACACACCGGTCCGCTGGTAATTTACAGCCTGCTCACCGCGGAATTGGCGCAAAAAATGCGCGGCACAATCATTGCCATCCCGGCGTTGAACCCGGCTGGCTTGCGCACCATGAAGCGGGAGCCGTATCACGCCGAGAAGGACCCCAACCGCCTGTGGCCCGATGGCAAGCCCAAGCCGGAGAAGCCCGACCCCTATAAAGACCCGCCTTCCTCGCTAGAGAGAGCCTACGAGAAGCTGTTCAACGAGATTGCAGATTGCGTGGATTATATGATCGACTACCACAACGCCTGGACCGGCTCACTGTCGTTCGGCTTCCTGGACCGCGTGCTCTACCGCGCCGACCAAAACGCAGAACAATACAAGGCAGAAGCCGAAGCATTGTCCCACAAGCAACTGGAGATGCTCAAAGCCTATGGACACACCATCGTCGCCGAAATGCCAACGGAAGCAATCATCGATGAAGAGCTGCACCGCTCGACTTCAGCAGCCATCCTGCTGTTGAAGCGCAAGCCAGCCATCACGGTCGAACTGGGCACCGGACACATGCCCGATCCGGCAATCATCGATGCAGCCGTAACCGGGACGCGTAACATCATGCGCTGGGCAGGAATGCTGGATGGCGAGATGGAACCCATCACGGGTATCCGCGTGATCGATCCTGGTTACCGCGCCAACCGTTGCCCTGCACCGCGCGCCCGCGAAGCCTGTGTGATTCGCCACCTGGTTCAACCCGGCGACTTCGTCAAGCCAGGCGACCCGCTGGCAGAGGCGTTAGATATCTGGGGAAGACCCCTGCCCGATCATATCCTGACCAGCGAGTACGAAGGATTTGTACTGGCGCGCTCACATGGAATATTCTATTATCCTGGCGAGCCCGTGTTGAGCCTGGCAATCCGAGATGAAGCGCCGCTGGTAAAACCATACCCGGAAGATTACTTCAAATTGAGAGTCTGAAATTCATGCCTTACAAGATCATTTCTGATGAGGAAGTGCAGCAAATTCACCACGCCAGCCTGAGAGTGCTGGCGGAGACTGGCATTTTGATCGATGACCTTGAAGCCCGTGAATTGCTGCTGGACAATGGCGCGCGTGCTGCCAGGGGACGCATACAGCTAGATGAAGCCCTGATTGAACGCTGCCTGTCTTACTGCCCTCATACCGTGACCCTGCGAGGGCGGGAAAGCGCGGTCACGCTGGGAGATGGAAAACTGCACGTTCACAACCTGGGCGGAGCGCGCGATGTCCTCGATCACCCAACCGGCGACCTCCGCCCGGCGACCACCGCCGACGTGGCTCAAAGCACGCGGCTGATGGATGCTTTGCCCAACGTCGCCACCATCACCCCGCTCTACACACCGCAGGATGTACCTGGGGCGCAAATGGTCTTAGCCATGTTTGCCCAGGCGGTGCGGAACACGACCAAGCCCATCAACGGCCCGGGCGTGCGCAACCCGGCAGAACTTAGATTATTGGCAGAGATGATAAGAATTACCCTGGGGGACGAACCGGCGACGTCCATCGGCTTATCGCCGGTCAGCCCGTTGAACTTCCTGGGGGATATTGCCAGGGTCATCCTGGAAACCGCCCGGCAGGGTCTCCCGCTGGGACCCCTGCCCTGCCCAAGCACAGGCGCTACCGCCCCCATGTCGCTAGCAGGCTCCCTGGTGCAGCAAAATGCCGAAGTGCTGGCAACGATTGTACTGGCGCAACTGGCGCGACCCGGCTTACCTATCATTTATTGCGGCAGGCTATCGGTGTTGAACATGCGCACCGGCGCGCCCATTTGGGGCAACCCGGAAGTGGGCATGATGTCGGCAGCGACCGTCCAAATTGGTCATTTTTATCAACTGCCGGTCAATGTATATGGGCTGGCTGACTCGGGTTTTGCCCTGGATATGCAAAGCGGCTATGAGCGCGCCATCAACGCCCTCGTGCCGGCGCTGGCTGGCGCAGATGAACTCTCGGGCGTTGGGGAAATGGCTGGCGGCGTTTGTTCCTGCAATGCACAAATCGTCATCGACAATGATATCTACGGCATGGTGCAGCGCGTGCGGCGCGGGTTTGCCGTCAATGAGGACAGCCTGGCAGTGGAAGTCATTGCCCACGCCATGGATACAACCCGCGATTTCCTGAGAGAAGCGCACACCCGCAGGTACTTACGGAGCGGGGAAATCTGGCAAGGCATGCTGGGCGTTCGAGAGACCGGGTGGGAGCAATGGAAAGCAGCCGGGGCAGCGACGGTGTTGGAGCGCGCTCAAGAAGAAGCCGAGCGCATCCTGGCGTCTCATGTTGTCCTGCCGTTGCCAGATGAGCAGGAGCGGGAAATCGAAAAAATCCTGGCAAGTGTTCATAATGATCCAGGCGGATAAATAATAAAATTTACTGGTATAGTTAAGCGCCCGGAGGATTATGCCTGAAAACAGCCCTTCTAAGAAATATTCCGTCAGCCTGCAGCCTGTTGGACGTCGGATCGAAGTCGAACCCGGAACGAACATCCTGACCGCCGCGCAACGCACCGGGGTCGAGCTGGTATCGCTGTGCGGCGGGATAGGCGCTTGCGATAGCTGCAAAGTGCGCCTGGTCAAGGGAAAATTGTCGCCGCACACGCTCGAGGAACAGGCGCTGTTTAGCGCTGACGAGCTGGAAGCCGGCTACCGTTTAGCCTGCCAGGCGATTCCACAAAGCGACGTGGTTATTGATATTCCTCCCGAATCGTTGACAACACCTCAGCGGCTACAGGTCGAGGGTCTCGAAGTAGAAGTTCCTCTCGACCCCGCCGTGATTCCGGTGGACATCAAACTGGATCCTCCATCGCTTGACGACCTGCGCTCGGATACGACCCGCCTGAAGGATGCCCTGTCCGCGCAGATTAACATCATCCGCTTCTCCCGCCTGCCACGCTTCAGCCATGCTGTTTTGGCTTCGCTTTCAGAAAAAGCACGCAGCTTTGGATGGGAGATGCGCCTGGCGCTGCGCGAGGATGAGGTGGTGGCGATCCTGCCGCCCAGCCATCCCACCAATGGTTCCACCCCGCTGCTGGGCTTGGCAGTTGACGTTGGCACGACCAAGCTGGCAGCTTACCTGGTGGACCTGATCAGTGGAAAAACGCTGGCAAAAGCCGGGGCGATGAACCCGCAAATTGCCTTTGGAGAAGATGTGGTTTCACGCATCGCTTATGCAAATACCCATGCAGACGGCGCACAGGTGCTGCAAGCGCGGCTGGTCGAAACCCTGAACCACGTCTTGAGCGACATGTGCGCCGAAGCCACGCAAGCAGGTTTCACGGCTGCTCCAGAGTGGGTGGTCGATGCTGTGGTCGTTGGAAATACCGCCATGCATCACATCTTTGCCAGGCTCCCTGTTCATCAACTGGGTACGGCGCCTTATGTGCCAGCGGTCAGCGAGCCGCTGGACATCCCGGCGCGCGAGCTTGGTTTGAACCTGGCGCCGGGAGCTTACGTTCACTTGCCGCCAAACGTGGCAGGCTATGTGGGCGCAGATCACGTTGCCATGCTGCTGGCAACCAACACCTGGCAGAGAGACGATCAGACCGTCATCGCCTTGGACATTGGCACCAATACCGAGATCACCCTGGCGCATAAAGGGCGTTTGCTGAGCTGCTCATGCGCTTCAGGACCGGCGTTCGAGGGCGCTCATATCCACGATGGCATGCGTGCAGCGCCTGGAGCAGTCGAACGCGTGCAAATCAAAGGCGAGCAGGTCTTGATTCACACCATCGGCAACCAACCGCCTGTCGGCATCTGTGGCTCGGGAATCCTGGACGCCGTTTCGGAGATGATCGCCGCCGGAATTATCGACCCACACGGCTCGATTCGCCCACTGCACCCGGCGGTCCGCAAGGGGGACGGCATGCGCTATAACTTCTTACTGGCTGCGGCAGGCGATTCAGGGCATGGTCGCGAGGTGCTGGTAACCCGCAAAGATGTCAATGAAATACAACTTGCCAAAGGCGCGATTCGGGCTGGCATCGAAATCCTGATGCTGGAAGCCGGGCTGGCAGGTAAACCAGAAGCCATCGATGAATTCATCGTGGCAGGAGCTTTCGGAACTTACATCAACCTGGAAAGCGCGGTCCGGGTTGGGATGTTTCCCCCGCTGCCGCTGTATAAATTCCGCCAGGTGGGCAATGCTGCCGGCACGGGAGCCCGCCAAATGCTGGTTTCGAAAGCGCATCGCCGAATTGCGGAGGAGATCGTTGCTCGCATCGAGTACATTGAGCTCTCTTCACACCCTGATTTCATTTCGGAATTCTCACATGACCTGTTCTTCGTAAATGCCAGGGAGGAGGTGTAATGCGCCCAAAATTGACTGTGCTCAGCGATGAGCTGGTAGAACAAATCATCCAGGAAGGAATGAGGTTGCTGCTCGACCCAGGCGTGCGCGTCCATAATCATGAAGCATTGACGCTGCTGGCGGAGGCTGGCGCCGAGGTGGACTTCGAACAACAGATCGCTAAAATCCCTGAGGCGATGGTTTTGAATGCCCTGCACTCCGCACCAGGCGAGTTCTTCCTGTACAACTTGGATGGTCAACCGGTTGTGCATTATGGCGGCGATGACATCCATTTCGACCCTGGGTCTTCGGGAGTCGCCATCCTGGCAAGCCTGGATGGCGCCCAGCGCTCACCCACGACCGCCGACTTTGTCAAGTTTATCAAACTGGTCGAGATGCTCCCCCAATACGAGGCGCAATCCACCGCGTTTGTCTGCCGGGACGTGCCGGAAGGCATGGGCGATTTATACCGCCTATACCTGGCGCTCAATTTTATGCGCAAACCGATCATTACTGGCGCATTTGGCAAAGAAACCTTTTGGGTGATGGTTGAATTGCTGTCACTGGTAGCCGGAGGCGCAGCAGCGTTGGCGGAAAAACCTACGGCAGTTTTTGATGTGTGTCCTTCTCCACCACTGCTGTGGAGCGACCTGACCTGCCAGAACCTGATCGATTGCGCCCGCCGGCATCTGCCGGCTGAATTGATTTCGATGCCCTTAGCCGGGGCGACTTCGCCGGTGACGCTGGCGGCGGCAGCCGTCCAGCACACGGCAGAAAGCTTCAGCGGGCTGGTGATTCATCAACTGGCGCAACCAGGCGCGCCGATTGTCTGGGGCGGCGCCCCAGCCGCCTTCGACATGCGCGAAGGAACAACGCCAATGGGCGATGTGAACACCTGGCTGATCGACTGCGCCTACATTCAAATTGGCAAACGGCTGAACCTGCCAACCCACACTTACATGGGCTCCTCCGACGCTAAGGTCATCGACGCCCAGGCTGGCTTCGAATCAATGGGCGGCGCGCTGCTGGCAGCGTTGACCGGCGCTAACATGATCTCAGGCGGCGGGATGCTGGACTTCTTGCGCTGCCAGAGCTTAGAGAAATTGGTCATCGACGCCGAGATGATCGGGATGGCAAAGCGGCTGGTCGCCGGAATAGAACCGCGCGACCAACCCATCGCGCTGACACTGATGCGCCAGGCAGGTCATAAAGCCAATTTCCTTTCGCAGCCGCACACGCAACGGATGTTCCGCAAGGAATTGTATATTCCCTCACCGGTCGTCGATCGCGGCTCATGGGACGCCTGGCAGAAGAAAGGCTCACAAACCTGCGAACAGCGCGCCTCTGAGCGCGTCGAAGCGTTACTCCGGAACTATCAGCCTAACGGTCTCAGCGCTGAAGCGCGTGACGAACTACGCCAAATTGTACAGAAGGTTGCACGTCAGCATGGCATGGCGCAATTGCCGCCGCTGGAGATGTGATCGTGATGACCAAATGACAAGAGTGTAAAATATCAAGACATGGAGTGTGACAATGACCTCTGAAATCTTTCAAAAACTGAGTGAAAGCCTGGTAATGGGCGAACCGGATGCCACGGTTGAGCTGACCCGGCAGGCTCTGGCTGCCGGAATCGAACCGATGACCATCATCCAGGAAGGTTTGATGCCCGGCATGACCATTGTTGGCGATAAATTTTCCAGCGGCGAGTACTTCCTGCCCGATCTGATCATCGCCGCAGAGGGCATGCAGCGCGCCATGGAGCTGCTGGAACCAGAGCTGCACGCCCGTCAGCAGGCAATCGAAAGCGCTGGGACGGTGGTGATTGGAACCGTCAAAGGCGATATCCACGAAATCGGTAAATCACTGGTTGCCACGATGCTTTCAGCAAACGGATTCAAGGTTTTTGACCTGGGAGTGGATGTGCCTACCACAAAGTTCATCGAAAAAGTCAAAGAGACCGGCGCTAACATCCTGGGCTTGTCGGCACTGCTCACCACCACCATGACGGTACAGCGCGATGTGCTGGAAGCGCTGAAAAGCGCCGGGCTGAGGGACCAGGTGAAAGTGATGGTGGGCGGCGCTCCGGTCACCCGCAAGTGGGCAGCCGATATTGGCGCAGATGGCTATGCCGAAGACGCCATTGGAGCCGTTCAGGTCGCCAGACAACTCATGGGAAAAGCTTGAGATCAAGCGTTAGTCCCCCAAAACGTCAATCTCAAGATAAGGCAGGAATGACGTATGTCACAAAAAATTAAGTCTATCCACTCGCCAAAGCTCAGCTTGAACATCTTGACGCCGGAAGAAGTCAGGCAGATTCACACCGCCACGCTGGACGTCATCGAGAGCGTCGGCGTGCGTTTCCCTTCTGAAAAAGCGCTCGATATCCTGGAAGCCCATGGCGCGCAGGTGAACCGGGAAACGATGGTGGCGCGCATTCCCGGTCACCTGGTCGAAGAATACCTGGCAAAAGCCCCGCCAGCATATACCCTGGCAGCGCTCGACCCGGCATTGGACCTGCCGCTGGATGGGAACCATAGCTACCTGGGCACTGACGGCTGCGGCGTGGAAATCATCGATGCCTTCAGCGGAGAGCGCCGCATGACCACCAAGCAAGACTTGAGCGATGTGGCGCGAGTCGCTGACTATTTGGAAGCAATAGCCTTTCACTGGATCCCAATTTCCGCCCAGGATTGCCCCCCTGCCAGCCGCAGCCTTCACGAGCTGGAAGCAGTATGGCGCGTGAGCAAGAAACACCTGCAGACCGAAAGCATCGTAAGCGCTCGCGAGATGCGCGCCGGCGTTGCCATGGCGGCTGCTTTGGCAGGCGGCAGCGAGGCGCTGCGCCAGAGACCGGTGCTTTCGATTATGCAATGCACCACCAGTCCCCTGGGTCAGGATGGCGGCAGCCTGGAAGCCGGCTTGGTGGCTGCAGAAGCAGGCTTGCCGGTAGGCTTCATGACCATGGCATCATGCGGCTCAACCGGACCGGTGACTCTCGCCGGCAACCTGGTCGTCGGGAACGCTGAAGTCCTGGCTGCGCTTGTCTTGATGGAAATGGCTGCCCCCGGATGCCCGGTTTATTATGCTGCTGCGCAAACCGCAACCGACCTGCGCACCGGCGCTTACACTGGCGGGGGACCAGAGGATTATCTCTTTGGCGCAGCGACCAATGTATTGGCTGATTTTTACAACATCCCGCTTTCCATGGGTGCGTTCGCGACTGGCGCCAAGGAACCAGACTGGCAGGCTGCATTGGATAACAGCCTGTCTGCGTTCATGGCAGTCTCGACCTTGTCCGATATGCTGCTCGGCGCTGGGCTGCTGCATGGCTCACGCATCCTTTCTTATGAAATGCTTTTGATGGATGCCGAAATTTGGAGCATTCTGGAATCCATGTTCCAGGGAATCGTGGTCAACGAGGAGACTCTGGCGTTGGATGCCATTCGCGAGGTGGGTCCGATGGGCAATTTCCTGAGCCACCGCCACACCCGGCGCAACATGCGCCAGCGCTGGCTGCCAACGCTGCTCGACCGGCGACCCTATAACGTCTGGGAAGAGAAACGTGATGGCGCCCGCCAATGGGCGCGGGAAAAGGCTCAACAGATTCTCAAAGAATACCATCCCGAACCTCTAGAGGACGGGCTGGCACAGGAATTGCGCGCCATCATCGCCAGCCTGGAGATGGAAACAAAATAAAACTGTTTGACTTGACTCATTCGACAGTTGAAGGGCGATAAACACATGAAGATCTTGATGGTCATCCCCTATGTACCCAGCCAGATACGCATCCGTCCTTATCAATTTCTGCGCGGCCTGGCAAAATTGGGTCACCAGATTACGCTGGCGACGGTTTGGAGCAACGAGCAGGAATACCTGGAATTGCAGGAGCTGCGCCCTTACTGTTCAAGAATCCTTGCCCGCCGCCAGCCGCGCTGGCGTTCATTGTGGAACTGCCTGCTGGCGCTGCCTGGGCGGAATCCACTGCAATCGGTGTATAGCTGGAACGGCGCATTAGCTACAGAAATCAGTGGTCTGGCGCAAAACGGGGATTTCGATGTGGCGCATGTCGAGCACCTGCGCGGGGCGAAGTATGGGATTGCCCTGAAAACCTTGCTGCAGCAACGAGGCATGCCGCAGCCTGTGGTTTGGGACAGCGTGGATGCCATCAGCCTGTTATTCCGGCTGGCAGCTCAGGAAAATACGCAGCTAAATACCCGGCTGATCACCTCATTGGAGATCGATAGAACTGAGTGGTTCGAAGGGAAAATGGTCGATTTTTTCGATCATGTTCTGGTCACTTCTCCCATTGACCGTCAAGCGCTGCTCGAGCTACAAACCGAAAAGCCCGATAAACCGCCACTTTCAGTCATCCCAAATGGGGTCGATCTGGAATACTTCAAGCCCGATCCCCACATCCCGCGTGAAGATAACCTCATCGTGGTCAGTGGAAAAATGAGTTATCACGCAAACGTGGCAATGGCGCTCTACCTGGTAAACGAGATTATGCCGCTGGTGTGGGAAAGGAAACCAGATGCACGAGTTGCTATTGTTGGAAAAGACCCACCTGCGGTGGTGCGCAGCCTGGCAGAAGACCGACGCGTCACGGTGACCGGCACCGTGCCCGACCTGCGTGTTTATTTACAGCGGGCGACCATCGCCGCCGCGCCGATTCGTTATGGCGTCGGCGTACAGAACAAGGTGCTGGAAGCCATGGCTTGCGGCGCTCCGGTGGTAGCGACGCGAGGCATCACCGCGGGCATCCATGCCCAGGCTGGGGAGGAAATCCTGGTCGCCGATAACCCCCTCGCCTTTGCAGAGGAGGTCATCAAGCTGCTGGAGCACCCTGAAAAGCGTCATGCGTTGAGCCTGGCAGGGCGCCGCTTCGTCGAAAAAAATCACAACTGGGATGAAATCTGCACGAAGCTGACCGAAATCTACGCCGAAGCTGGCATAAGGGTAAGGAACCATCGATGAGCGCTGACAATCTGCAAACACTCAAAGAATACTACCGGCAGTTTCTGCTGGATAATGTCATCCCTTTCTGGCTGGCGAATGGCATCGACCGCGAGTATGGCGGCATCCTGACCTGCCTGGACAGGCAAGGGCGGGTCTACAACACAGATAAATCCGTCTGGTTCCAGGGCAGGGCTTGCTGGTCTTTCTCGCGGCTTTACAATACGGTGGACAGGCGACCCGAATGGCTGGAAGCGGCAAAAAGCGCCTATCAATTCCTGGTCAATCACTGCTTCGACAGCGACGGGAGGATGTTCTTCACCGTCACCCGCGATGGCAGACCCCTGCAGAAACGACGCTATTACTACAGCGAGACATTTGCCATCATCGGGCTGGCGGAATACGCGCGGGCAAGCGGCGATCAGCACGCGTTGGAGAAAGCCAGGCAGGTCTATGAGATGGTCCTCGACTTTTACCGCAATCCCTGGAAGCTTCCTGCCAAAATCAACCCGGCTACCCGGGTGACCAAAGCGCTGGCAGTCCCCATGATTCTGCTGGCAACGACGCAGACGCTCCGCGAACATGACCCCGATCCGAAATACGATACCTATGCGCATGAGTTCGCCACCACCATACTTAAGGACTTCTTCAAGCCGGATGAAAAAGCGCTGCTCGAAAACGTCGGTCCCCACGGCGAAAGGCTTGATTCACCCCAGGGGCGGTGCGTCAACCCAGGGCATTCGATCGAGACCGCCTGGTTCTTAATGCACGAAGGGGTGCACCGTCACGATGACGAGTTGATTCAAAAAGCATTGATGATTCTGGAATACTCGCTCGAACTGGGTTGGGATGAAACTTATGGCGGGTTGTTGTACTTTGTCGATATCGAAGGAAAGCCCCCAGAACAGCTCGAGTGGGATATGAAGCTTTGGTGGCCTCACACCGAGGCGCTGTACGCCCTGCTGCTGGCATATCACCTGACCAAGGATTCCAGGTATTTGACCTGGCACGAGAAAGTCCACGACTACTCTTTCTCGCATTTCAGCGATTCAGAGTGGGGCGAGTGGTATGGTTATTTACACCGCGATGGGACAGTCTCAAACACCCTTAAAGGATCGATCTGGAAAGGACCGTTCCACCTGCCCCGCGCGCTGCTCTTCTGCTGGCAGCTTCTTGAAAAAATGAAATAATCGCTTACTCCAGTGTGCGCATCATTGGCTGGCGCACAAAGACGAAAAAAGCATACGCTAACAAGAGCGCTGCCGTCAAAATGACGGTCGGGGGTTCGCCAACGCCCGCCGCCAGCCATCCGACGATTAACGAACCAATCGGCGAAGCGCCAAAGAAGATCAAGGTGTAAACGCCCATCACACGCCCGCGCAATTCATCGCGGGCAAGGCTTTGCACCATGGCATTCGTTGTATTGACCAACAAGATGAAACTCCAACCGATGCCGACAATAATCAGCAGGGCAAGCGCCAGGCTACGCGTCAGGGCAAAGAGCAGCGTCAAAGCAGGCAGCGTAAAACTGCCAATGGTCCACAATTTGCCGCGGAAGGCAAAACGTCCTAGCGAAGCCACCATCAGCGCGCTTGCCAGGGAACCGACGCCGCGCGCTGAAAGCAGGTAACCATTGGTGCGAGCATCGCCTCCCAGGATTTCGACAGACCAGGCAGGCAGCAATGTGATCACCCCAAAACCTAACATGGCGATGACGCCCAGGTTGATGATGAGCAGGCGGATGACCGGGTGATTCTTGACATATCTCACCCCCTCCACCAAATCCTTCCAGATCGAAGCTTTTTTCTCCGGCGGCGTAAATGGGTGCAACTTCATCAGGGATAGCGCCAGAATCACCGCCAGGAAAGAGAGACCATTGAGCGTGAAACACCAACCCGGTCCCAGGCTGGCATACGCCAGTCCGCCAACGGCTGGACCAATAACCACCGCTGAGGTGAACATGGTCGCATTCAATGCAATGGCGTTGGTCAAATCCTCGCGGCTGACCATCTCACGGATGAAAGAGAGGCGTGTTGGCGCATCGAATGCGTTGGCAACGCCCAATAAGAACGCCAGCGCCAGGATATGCCAGGGCTGGACTATTCCGGCGATGGTCAACCCGCCTAAAATGAACGCCAGAATCATCATGAAGGATTGAATGACCAGCAAAAGGTTACGCCGCGGCAGGCGGTCCGCAATGACCCCGGCAAACAAAGTGAAAATCCATGAAGGCAGCCCCGCCAGGAAGCCAATATAGCCCAGGTAGGCAGGCGATTTAGTCAGTTCATAGATCAGGAAACCCTGAGCAGAGGACTGCATCCAGGTCCCCACTAATGAAACCAATTGACCGAAGAACCAAAGGCGGTAATTACGATGTCGCAGCGCAATAAAAGTCGCTGCCAGGCGTTCAGAAAACCAATGGGCAGCCGCCGACATCACGCTTCTTCCGCCCCAACCAGCCAGCGGGTGCAGGCAGGCAGCGCTGCCAGCATGATCAGGGTCATGATTACCGCAGAAGCAAGGCACCAGATGCACACGGCGCGAATGACAAAAATCTCCAGGTAGGTCAGGTAAATTGAGTAGATCGTCCCAAAGACAGCCATCCCCCACAGAATCACCGGGCTGTATGCTGAAAGTTGGTCAAAGAAAGACTTCTTTCCAACCGCGCGTCGTCCCATCCACCAGACAAACAGGATGGCGAGATACCCCAGCGCGCCGATCAAACCTACCGGTATGACGCCCAATACCTTGGCATAGGGGCTTTTTTGCACGGCGTTGCAATCGCCGATGGGACCGCAAATTGCCAGCGCCGATGTGCCTTCGATATAAGTCAGGTAAATGGCGACGCCCAGCCCCAGCAGAGCAAGAATCGGGATCGCCAGCTTCAACCAGGCTGGCGGCTCAGGCATGGCGACTTCTGAAAAAGCCTGAGATATCTTCCAGGCTGAAAAAACCAGCGCAATCAGCATGGCAATGCCAATGAAAGCAGCCAGCGCGATGCCATTCGACTGTGGAACCTCTGCGACCAGGGGCAATAAGGATAACCAGCTCGAAGCAAAGTCCGTGATCATGCCTGCCTCTCTGTGTGTCGATTGGGTGTATCGTCCCTGTCATAGGGACAGGCATTGATTATAACTCGATTTTCAAGCAACAATCTGGCGACACCCAGGTTCTGGGTTATCCCAGGAATTCGCCTGGTTATGGAGATGGTGATTCAACGACAATCTCAATGAAAAACGGATCGCCAAAGGCTTCTCCCTCAGGGGAATATGCCTGCCAGGAACTGCGCTGGACGCCAGGCGCTTCAGGAGCGGTGAACAGCATGCGAATGACTGCCTGGCTGCCTGACCGCGCCGGGTAGAGCGCCTGTTCTTCGGGCGCGCCCAGGCTGTCGCCTGATTCCAATTTAACCCGGTAGCGCTCATCCCAGTTGCAGGTGCCGTTATTTTGCACCAGCCAGCGTTTATCCAGCAGTTCCCCAGGGCGAACAACGCTGCCATCGGGAATCGTCAGGTCTTCCAAAAAAGTCAAGAGATTTGTGCATGCCGGCGTGGGCAACACAACTGCCGTCGGCGCCACAGGCTGGGAATCGGGAGTGACAAAGACTTCCAGGGGACTGGCAGACGCCGCCAGCGTAGGCGGCAGAAATGAATCAGCCTCCTGACCAATGTCTGGAACAATCCCTCTGACCCCGCGACAGGCGCAGAGGCTCAGCAGAAGACAGCCCAATACCCCAAAATGCCTAAGATTCATCCTCTCCTAAGCCGCTGTCTTCCTCCACGCCGCCGCCCAATGACAACGGAATGGCGCCGCTGGCAGCCTGCTGCCGCACAGCAATCTCAATTTCATCCGCCAGCTTGGGGTTTGCTTTCAGGAATTCCTTGGCATTCTCGCGCCCCTGACCTAACCGCAGCTCTCCGTAGGAGAAGAAAGAGCCGCGTTTGGTGATAACCTCGAGCTCAGTCGCCAGGTCGAGTAAGTCTCCAGCCCTGGAGATGCCTTCGTTATACATGATGTCAAACTCAGCGGTGCGGAAAGGCGGCGCTACTTTATTCTTGACCACTCGAACGCGGGTACGGTTGCCGATAATCTCGGAACCCAGTTTGATGGATTGAATGCGGCGCACATCTAGGCGCACCGAGGCGTAAAACTTCAACGCCATGCCGCCGGTGGTGGTTTCGGGATTGCCGAACATGACGCCGATTTTCTGCCGAAGCTGGTTGGTGAAGACAACGGCGGTATTGGTCTGTTTGATGGCTCCCGAAAGTTTTCGCAGCGCCTGAGACATCAGCCGCGCCTGCATTCCCATCGTAGCGTCGCCCATATCGCCTTCGATTTCAGCGCGAGGCACCAGCGCAGCGACCGAGTCGATCACCACCACATCCACGGCGCCTGAACGCACCAGCGTCTCGGTAATCTCGAGCGCCTGTTCCCCCATATCCGGCTGGGCAATCAACAGGTTTTCCACGTCAACCCCGCACCTGGCAGCGTAATTCGGATCGAGTGCATGTTCCATATCAATATAGGCGCAGGTGCCGCCCAGCTTTTGAGCTTCGGCAACGATGTGCTGGCAAATGGTGGTCTTTCCCGAAGCCTCTGGTCCGAAGATTTCAGTAATGCGACCACGCGGGATCCCCCCCACTCCCAGGGCAAGGTCTAGTGAAAGCGAGCCCGTTGGGATAGCTTCGACGATAAGATGGTGCGCTTCACCCAGGCGCATGATCGAACCATCACCATAGCGCTTGGTAATATCGCCCAACGCCTTATCGAGCGAGATTTTGCGCGCAGAATCGACCGCCGGCTCTAAGGGCAGGTGGGAAGGGGGATTGCTTTTCTTTGCCATGTCTGATTACTCCTGATATATTCCAATACTGTCGAAAAGTTAAACATAGTTTAGCACGAATGTTCTATCTGTCAAGGGAGAGGCAAAGGTGTGGCGGGGAGCTCGGGCGAGAATTCAACCGATAAACCGGGCGGCGAGGCTAACACAAAGCCTTCTTTGCCATAAAAATAGAAATAATTGACCAGACCAGGCTTGATCTCGATTTCTTGACTGAAACTAAGCCCGGCGTAAGCCATGCGGAGCTGGTATACGCCAGCAGGCAAATCTCCCACCGCCACATTTTCCTGGTAATAAGGGTCGCTTTGCACAGCGCCCTCGCCATAGGAACGCCCAAACCAGTTTTGCCCATTCGCCAGTGAAGTAACGATGATCGGCTGCTTGGGGACCAGCTTACCATTGGAATCCATAATTCTCCCTGCCAGGACTCCCCAGCCCATTGGAGGGACGATCCATAATTCAGGGTTTCGCGTTTTAAAATAATCATTGCCGCCGAGGCGCACTTCGAAATGCAGGTGAGGTCCTGTGACGCGTCCAGTCTCGCCCACCAAGCCGAGGGCATCCCCAGTTTCAACGTGCTGCCCCAGGGCGACATCCACCTGACCCAAATGACCATAAATGGTGTAGAGCGGTGAGTTTTGATAGCCAAAGTCATGATGAATCGCGACTGCCAGCCCATAAGGGTCGGAGGGATCATTCCCGCCGCGGTAGAGACCATAGCCAGTCCACACCACCTCACCGGGACCAGCAGCCAGCACCGGGGTCCCCTCAGGGGCGGGGATATCGACGCCGGTATGAATGACATCCTCGAAAAATTCGCCGCCATAACGATAGTTTTGGGAAGGCCAATTGATTTCATCGGCGGCAATTGGGCGTGAAAAATAAAAATGATCGTACAGGGTAGGCGCCCAGGGGATGGGATATAAAGGAGGTCTCCAGGCGGAAACTGGCGGCTTGCCCGGTGTAGGAAAGACAAAACGCAGTGGATCTGGTGCGACCGTTGGGAGATTTTGATTTTGAGGGACAGCCGTTACTTCTTGTCGTCCCAACAGAACCGCGGTTGGTCGAAGCGCCGACGCAGTCGGGGATGTTGTCACGGCAATGGTCGCAGTGATGGTTGGGAGACTATTGAAACTGTTCTCTGTAGGAAGCTGTTGAACCGGCTGGCAGGCAACCAGGCTGAGCAAGACGGTAAACCAAAGCCAAAACGACCGACCCAGCCATCCTTTTTGGAAATTAAACCTTGTGCCCAAATCCATCGGCATTTGTTTTCTCAAGGGGTGGGAGTAGCAGTTGGAACGATCATCGTTGGAGAAGGAAGCGCTGGCGTTGCCGACCGTGTTGGCGCCGGAGTAGGCGAAAGCGTCCGCGCAGCAACAGGTGATTGCGTTGGGCTGGGGGTGACGGTTGGTGGCAGCGGAGTCAGGGTGGGACGCGGGGTTTGTGTCAACGTTGGCGTTGGCGATTGATACCAGCGGGGAGTCGGCGATGGCGTGCGGGTTGCCGGTACGATGGGAGAGGGCGTCACCAGCGCCTCAGGAGGATACAACTCGACTATCGCCTGCTGCCAATCTAAGCCAGCCGTAAAAGCGAACTCATTAAAGAGAGCGGCTGGATAAGAAGCGCGCCAAAAAGGCAAAGCCGGCAAGCGCTGCCAACCATAAGCAGATGCTAACCGCGTAAAGTCCAGCCAATAGCCCGGTGGAACGGATGTCTCAGGGGCGCCTCCTAATTCATAAGAGCTGGTATTGGAACCAAAGCGGGCGGAAAAATTCCAGGGCAGCGCCCGCATGGGCATGCCAGTCGAACCATCCTGATACCTGGCGCGCACATACACCCTCCAAAACGTTTGGACGCCGAAATCTTCACGCACCACCGCCAACCAGCCTGCATTCAGCGGCGCTGTATTCAACGCAAATGCCCTTCCCGTGTACAGCCAGTCCTGCCCCATCCCCGGACCCAGGGAAGTCGTCAGCGGCACGAAGGCATTTTCCAGCGAGGACAGGACATCCCAGCCAGCCTGCTCGGCAACGACTGCCCGCAACGCCTGAAATGATTCGTCCACCTTGTCGTGAAGATAAGGACTGGGCGCTTGAACATTCTCCAGGCGGACGACCTGACTGCGACCTTGTGGGACGTTGGGGAGGGGTGTTTCAATCGGAATCCAAAGCGGGGTTGGCGTTGCCACTGCTGCCTGGCGATATATCTCATTCAAGGGAATCGAGATGGCAGCATCCCGCCAATCTAAACCCGACAAAAACCCGGGCAACGCCAACATTGGCAATACAAGCCCCGGCTGGCGAGTCGAATAAGCGGTGAGATAGTGAGTGTAAGGCGCAAAAAGCCCTGCCAGGAGCAGGTCGCCATCCGGTTCCCAAACAGGGACATCGCCGCTCCCCTGGCGGACCGGAGGCAGGTCGAGTTGCGCCATATCTTTGAACATCAGCTCATGAAAACCCTCATGAACCGATGCCCAGGCTAAACGGCTGCCATCTCCAGACCATGAAGGATAGGCTTCTTGAGCATGAACCGTGCTGGTCAAGTTGACGAATAAGTTTTCATCCGCCTGATCGAGGTCTGCCAACCAGATATCGTCTCCCCCAGCACGGTTGGAGACAAAAGCAATCTGCCGACCCTGCGGCGACCAGGCGGGAGAATGATCGGCAGCAGGATGATTGGTCAGCCTGATTGGCTCCTGGGGAGATTGCACGTTGAGGATGAAAATTTCCAAATTATCGTCAACGTAAGACTCGTACACGATCCAGACGCCATCCGGAGACCAGGCAGGCGAGCCATCATAAGCCAGGCTGTCAGTCAGGCGTTGAACCAGACCAGTCGGCAGCTCTAGAACATATAAATCCCAATACCCATTGCGATTGGACATGAAAGCGAGCTTCTTGCCATCGGGGCTGATAGCAGGGTGCAGGTCATCCCAGGGTCCGTTCATCAGCCGGGTGAGGGGCAATGTCCCGCTCTCCGAGCTGAGCTGCGGCTGATAAGCAAAGATATGCGAGTGAATGCCTTCGGTGAGAGATAACACGATCAACCCTTTTTGCAAAGGAGCCACTGCAGTCGGGGTAGCTTGTGCAACGGTTGGCGTGAGCGTCTGAGTAGGAGGCGCAGTCGTTGCGGTTGGTGAAAGTTCAACGGTTGCCGAGGGAGCTAAAGTTTCAGTTGAAAGTTCTGTGACGCGGGAAGCCAGCCAGGATTGAACCACGCCAGAAACCTGAACCTGGAAAAGGAAATAGGCGATCAACGCTATCGTCAGCAGGTTTAGCAAGAGCAAAATGAGCAATCCTCCTGGCGTCAGGCGCAGGCTCCAGGTCGAACGGCGGCGGCGAGGGCGCGAACGCGGTGAAGGCGGAGCTGACTCTGAGGTGGGCAGCATGAATCAATCCGGTTTAAAGCTTCTCGTCAGGCTTGAATCTCAAAGGATACTTCGCGTTGATCGACCTGAAGGGGTTCAGGCATGATCAGCTCTTCGCCCGGAGGCGGCTGGGAAACTTCCTTTTGATAATACAAGATGACCTGCAAAGAATACAGCCCTGCAGGATTTTCCTGCCGCAGGTGCATATTGAACTCCATTTTGCGAGTCATCGACTCGACGATGCTCGTTTGTGCGACAGGAATTGCCTGGCTATTCCGAATCGTCACATCTACGCAAGGTCGTTTCTGAAAAGGATCAACCTCCAACGTAATGCGCACCTTACGCCCATCAGCCCAGGGCTCAACCTGCAAGTGGCGGATGCGCACTTCTTGCGGAGGCAAAGGTATTTCATTGGGGTCCTGGAAAAAGATATCCATCATACTAATCCATTTTGTAGCGGATTCGGAGAGGTCCTAAAGTCCTATACGACGACATTCCATATAATAACGCTTTTCATACGGTTCGCCCATCGAAAAAGTCTTGCGAGGCAAAGCGCCAGATAGAATTACGGCTTTGAAAAGGTCGTGTTTCGACATGGCAGGTAAATAGAAGCCCGCATGGTTCTCCTGCCCACAAAGCGGCTTGAGCACGTCATCGCCATGGACATAATCGATCTTCTCCGCGCCGCCTCGTTGCATGAAATGATCCAAAAAGCGCTGCAAAGTTGCTGCCGGAAGGTTTGAGGCGGGCTGCCTTACCTGCATCAGACCACAACCTTCTGCAGTAATCATACCAAAGGCATGCGTTAGCTGCGGCGAGCGAATTGCCGCATTTACGGCAGCCACCATTTCATCGTAAGCTGACTGGCTGTTGTACAGGGTTAAAGAAAAACGATTTCCGAAATATTCCTGGAGGGAATCGATGACAGGCAGACGCAGGTTAAACAAAACGCGGTGAATGGGCTCGAATTCCAGGGCGGAATCATGCAGGTTGACAATTTCTACCAGCGCATAGCGGGCAGGATGATCTGGCGCGGCAGTGGGCTTCAAACCATCCCACACCGCTTTAGCGGAAGCCAAAGAATGATTGCCATCGCCAACCGCATACAACAACGGCTGGACCCCCGGGTCGAGGCCATATTTTTGACGAAACGCCTGCGGAGCTTTCAAAGCGCGTAATGCCTGAACGACTGCCTGTTGAATGAGTGAGTCGGCAACCAGCCAACCCGCTAACCGCCCCCCGTCCATCATCAAATCGAAATCATATAAACGGCGAAAAGAAGGTTTCGCTTGCGCCACCGTCCCAATGACCATGTCATCCGGATCATCGATTAGCACCATCACATGAGGCAATTCCAGAGGCGCGCCCTGGCGGATGCGCATGCGCGGCGGCAGCCGGTCCAAGATCGTGCCTTCCGTCGCACGTATCAGGCTCTGCGAATCTGAACGGTAATCGTATTGCTCCAGATCCAGGCAAGCTAACAACCCGCGGCGAACACCTCGTCTTAGGGTTCTCTCGACGTACACAAACCCTTCATCAGGAACTAAAATGCCTTGCGCCAGGTAGGCGCGCATCTGCTCTTGTATGCGCTCGATGCGCTCAGCCGCATCGGGTTCTTCGAGGTAAACTTCAGGGAATATAAGATGTAACGTGGAAGGCGTCTGCCCCACAAAACTCTCGACCTGTTTCCAGTAGGCTGGCTGGGAAGTATATTGATCACAGGCAACCACAGCCCAGCGGGTGAGATCGATGCCTGGGCGAGGCAGCAAGACCTGGGGGATTTGAATGGCAATATCTGTAAAGTTTTTCGTCAAGACTTTCTGACTCCTTGTGATAGACGCTTTACCTGGGCTGCGCCTCTAGCATGATGTGATTCCTGGCTGCAAGGCTCAGTTTGAGCAGTAACCTATCTTCCTGAATGAGATATCATCCCTGGGAAGCCTGCTTTATTGTACCAACAAATAATCGCCTCCTGCGGTAATGACGCGACCAGGAAGAAAATGATGGATAAGATGAACTTAAGAAAAAAGCCGGGCAAGGCGCCCGGCATTGTATCTTCGATTTTTTTGGATTGGAGACAACCACCCCTTAGAAAGGTTTGCCTACGCCTGAATCATATACGCAATTCCCAAAGTTCCGGGACCTACATGCGCACCCACCACCGGGCTGACATCTGCTACCAACCCTTCCACGACCTGATAGCGAGACTCAACCTGCTTGAGCACTGCCTGAGCGTCGTATTCGACGTTGGCATGCAGGCAGGCAACATGCAACGGCTTATCACCGCCCGTGCGCTCGCCCAGCAGTTCAATCAGGCGGGCAATCGCTTTGCTGCGAGTGCGCACCCGCTCGACGGGCTCAAGCCGCCCATTCGTCAGCTCAATAATGGGCTTAATATTCAGGGCAGTGCCCAGGTAACGGCTCACACCGCCAATGCGCCCGCCTCGGTGCAAAAATTCTAAAGTATCCACGGTGACCAGAACCCCCGTGCGCTGAATAGCTGCCTCGACGAGCTGCTTACATTCTGCCAGGGTTGCGCCTTGCTCGGCAGCGCGGGCTGCTTCCAGAATCATGAATCCCATTGCCATGGAGGTGGTGCGTGAATCAACAATCTCAATCGGGACATCTCCCAGCGCCGCTTTTGCCTGCACCGCCGAGTCTACTGTACCAGATAATAAACTGGAGATGTGGACTGATAATATTTGGTACCCCTGGCTTAACAGGGATTGGTATGTCGCCTCGAAAGTCTTTGGAGTAGCCTGCGATGAAGAAGGCATCACAGTGGCATGCTGCAACCGGGTGTAGAATTCAGACGGAGTGATATCAACGCCATCTCGAAACGTTTCGTTTCCCCAAATCAACACCTGGGGGATGACGTGAATCATCGGATATTGTTTCAGCAGAGACTGGGGAATATAAGCTGTACTATCGGTGACAAAGGCAATTTTGGTCATCGTGTTCCTCCTGCGAATGAATTACATCAAGCTGAAAATAAAACCCTTTTCTCGTCATAAAGTCGCGCTGGTTAAATGTAGAAATTAATCTGCCCTTGACCATTTGAACCAACCGGGCTAAAATGCTATGCCGTGTTTGAGAACCTGACTGCACGATTAGAGGAAGTATTCAAGCAGCTTCGTCGCCGAGGAAAGCTCTCGGAGGCGGATGTTGACGCGGCAATGCGCGAAGTACGTATGGCGCTGCTGGAAGCAGATGTGAACTATGGGGTGGTGAAAGATTTCATCGCCCGCGTGCGCCAGCGCGCCATCGGTCACGAAGTCTCGCGGGCGTTGAATCCTGGGCAGCAAGTGATCAAGATTGTCAACGAGGAATTGATCGCCACACTGGGCGAGCCGGTGCGTTTGAACCTGAGTGGACCCCGCCCGCGGGTGATCATGCTCGCCGGTTTACAGGGTTCTGGCAAGACCACCCTGGCAGGCAAGCTGGCGCAGCTTCTGCGGGCGCAAGGTGAGCGGGTGATGCTGGTCGCCTGCGACCCATACCGTCCGGCAGCCGTCAAGCAGTTGCAGACCCTGGGTGACCGCCTGGGCGTGCCCGTATATTTCGAAGCAGATGTCAAACCGCCGGAACTGGCAGCACGGGCATTGGACAAGGCGCAAAAAGGCGGCTTTTCTCTGCTCATCCTGGATACTGCGGGTCGTTCTCAACTGGATAACGCTTTGATGGAAGAGCTTACCGCCATCAACCAGCGGGTCAAACCAGCCGAAATCTTACTCGTCGTCGACGCCATGATCGGTCAGGAAGCAGTGAACATTGCCAAAGGGTTCCGTGACGCAATCCCGTTGACTGGATTGATTCTGACCAAAATGGACGGCGATGCACGCGGCGGAGCAGCCATATCGATTCGCTCGGTTACCGGCGTTCCAATCAAATTCTTGGGCACGGGAGAGAACCTGGACGCGATCGAAGCCTACGACCCGGGCAGGTTATCCTCCCGCATCCTGGGCATGGGCGACGTCCTGGGGCTGATCGAGAAAGCTGAGGCTGCATTCGACCAGGAAACGGCAGCCAAACAAGCCGAAAAGTTGATGGCTGGCGAGTTCAGTTTACAAGACTTTGCGGACCAGCTCCGCCAGATTCGGCGCATGGGACCCATTGCTCAGATTCTGGAAATGCTGCCTGGAGGAATGGGGCAAATGGCGCGGCAGGTCTCACCGCAAGACGCCGAAAAGCAGCTCAAGATGACCGAAGCGATCATCAATTCGATGACGCCGCTGGAGCGCAGGAGACCTGATATCCTCAATGCCAGCCGCAGGCGGCGCATTGCACGCGGTTCTGGAACGGATGTACAGGATGTTAACCGCCTGATCAAACAATACCGCGATGCGCAGCGGCTTTTTAAAACTTTACGGAAATCCGGTGGGCGAGGCATGTCTCGCCTGTTCGGACTATAAAACTATTCATCATATCTCAAGGAGATTTTTTCGATGGTACGTATTCGTTTACGACGTGTTGGAGCGAAAAAACAACCAAGCTACCGCGTGGTCGCCGCAGACTCAGAAATGCCCCGCGATGGGCGTTTCCTGGAAGTCCTTGGACACTATAACCCGCGCACTGAACCTGCAACGATTCATCTGGAAGAGGATCGTATTTATGACTGGATGATGAAAGGCGCCCAGCCGACCGAATCAGTAGCCAAGATCTTTAAGTCGGTGGGCTTGATGGAACGCTTTGCTCGCTATAAAGCTGGCGAGAATGTGCAAGTTCTGGTCGCAGAAGCCAAAGAAGCTGAAGAAAAGCGCACCGTAAGCCCCAGGACCAGCCGATAGAGAGTGGCGTCGGATGAAAGAGCTGGTCGAATACATCACGAAAGAGCTGGTGGATGACACCAGCCAGGTAGAAATTATCCAGGGAAGGCGCGGCTCCGAGATTCATCTGAAGTTGAAAGTCGCCAAAGCAGATATGGGACGAGTCATCGGAAAACAAGGACGCATTGCCAATGCAATCCGCACGCTGTTGAACGTCGCCGCAGCCCGGCAGGGTAAACAGGCTTCCCTGGATATCGAAGAACCTGAATGAATTCTCCCCAATCGCCGACGAGGAAAACCGGTCAGGCTGAAACTTTGCCAGCCGGTGATATAGCATTCCTTGTGGTGGGCAAATTGCACCGTCCTCATGGCGTTAAAGGCGAAATCATCCTCGAAGTCTTGACGGACTTTCCAGAGCGATTACAGGTAGGAACTTGCCTGTACATCGGACCCGACCGCCTGCCTCTGCGGCTGGCGAGCAGGCGGTGGCATGGGCAATCCATGCTGGTGTCCTTTGAAGGTTTTACCACTCCCGAACAGGTCGGCGCTCTGCGCAACCAATATGCCTGTGTGACCGCAGCCGACCGCCCGGCTTTGCCGGAGGGAGAGTATTATCACCATCAAATCCTGGGGCTGCAGGCGGTCACCGAAGGGGGGCGGCTGCTGGGCGTTGTCAGCGAGATTTTGGAAACCGGAGCGAACGACGTCCTGGTGATTCGCCCCGAAATCGGCGCGGAAGTGTTGGTGCCGTTGATCGATGAAGTCGTGAAAGCAATCAACCTGGAAACTGGTCAATTGCTACTGACCTTGCTGCCGGGGCTCCTGGCTGACGAATAAACCCTGCCTCCTGGTATGATGAATTTCCCTGACAAGTCAGCAGCGCGCAACTCGAAATTGTATTGGGTGGGTTTCAATTTCGTCAAAGGAATTGGCGCCGTGCGTTTTAGAGCGTTACTCAATTTCTTTGGCAGCATGGAAATCGCCTGGCAGGCGCCTCGCGAGGCATTGCTCAATGCAGGGCTGAGTCCCAGGATTGTGGAAAACTTGCAGCAGGTACGCAGTCAGATCGACCTGGAGCACATTTGGCAAAAGATTCAAGCCAACGGCATCATCGTATTGACCTGGGAAGACGAAGCTTATCCCTCTCGCCTGAGAGAAATTGACCAGCCGCCTCCGGTGCTTTACTTGCGTGGCAGCCTGAAAGCAGAGGATGACTGGTCGGTAGCGGTGGTGGGCACCCGCCGCGTCACTGCTTATGGACGGCAAGTGACCGAGGATGTCGGCAATGTCCTGGCGCAGAGCGGGGTGACGGTCATCAGCGGTCTGGCGCGGGGCGTCGATTCGATTGCCCACCAGGCAGCCCTCCGGGCTGGCGGCAGGACGATTGCCGTGCTGGGCTGCGGCGTTGACCTCATCTATCCGCCTGAACATCGTAAGCTGGCGGAGGAGATCATGGCTCATGGAGCGCTGCTCAGCGATTACCCGCCCGGGACGCAGCCTGATAGCGCGAACTTCCCACCGCGCAATCGCATCATCTCAGGGCTGGCACTGGCGACTGTGGTCATCGAAGCTGGTGAAACCAGTGGAGCGCTCATCACCGCCACCTTTGCCGCCGAGCAGGGGCGCGAGGTGTTTGCCGTGCCCGGCAGCATACTGGCTGCACAGAGCAGGGGCACGAACCGCCTGATTCGGGATGGCGCTACCCCCATGCTCAACCCCAGGGATATTTTGGAAATCTTGAACCTGAAACGGCTGCCCGAGCAACGCGCTGCCCGCCAGGTGCTGCCTGCGGATGCCGTTGAAGCCAGGCTGATGCAAACACTGGGGACAGAGCCGATGCATGTCGATGAAATTAGCGCCCAGACGGGTTTACCTATCGAAAAAGTTACAGCATCCCTGGTGGTGCTGGAATTGAAAGGTTTGGTTCGCCAGGTTGGCGGGATGAATTACGTCTCGATAAGGGAAGATAGTGAACCTTACGAGAGAGAGTGAGCAGTATGAACGAACATTATTACGCAGTGATTATGGCAGGCGGCGGCGGCACCCGTTTATGGCCGCTGTCGCGGAAATCTCGCCCCAAGCAAATGTTAAGTTTAACGGGAGGAGAAAGCCTCTTTCAGGCTGCTATTCGCCGGCTGGATGGCATCTTCCCTAACGACCGCATTTATATCGTTACAACGGAAGATCAAGCCGGTGAGCTTCACGAACAGGCGCCGCAAATTCCAGTAGATCATTTTCTGCTGGAGCCTAAGCCGCGCGGCACAGCCGCCGTGGTAGGATTGGCTGCTTCGATCCTGGAACAGCAGGACCCGCAGGCTGTGATGTCAGTGCTGACTTCTGATCACCACATCGGAAATGAGGAGAAATTCCGCCAATTGCTCAAGTCAGCCTATGATGTTGCCCTCCAAGGCTACCTGGTCACGCTGGGCATTACGCCAACGCATCCAGCGACCGGCTACGGTTATATTCAATATGGTGAACTGTTGGGCGATTATGGAAACATCAAAGCCTACCGCGTCCAGCGTTTCAAAGAAAAACCTAACCTGACCCAAGCCCAATTGATGCTGGCAGGCGGCGATCATGCCTGGAATTCCGGCATGTTCGTCTGGCGGGTGAAAGACATTCTAAAGGAATTCGACCAGCAACTGCCCGAACATTACCAGGCTTTCATGAAGATTGCCCAGGCATGGAAAACATCCGAACGCTCCCAGGTTCTCCACGCTGTTTGGCAATACCTGGAGGTCATTACGATCGATTATGGCATCATGGAAGGGGCGCAGAACATCGCCGTCATTCCGGCTATCGGTCTGGATTGGAATGATATTGGAAGCTGGGAATCGATTTATGACCTTTTCCCTAAAGACAAGTATGACAACGTGACCACAGACAACAAGCATCTCTTCCTGGATGCGCATGGAAACCTGATCTACCGCGCCAGCCCAGAAAGGCTGATCGTAGCCATCAGCGTCAACAATTTGGTGATCGTCGACACCGGTGATGTCCTGTTGATCATGGACAAAGAGCACACCCAACAAGTGCGCCAGGCGGTTGAAGAACTGAAAACCACGCACCCAGAATATCTATAAACTTCAGGAGGTTCATGGTGGAAGCCTATTGTGTCAAATGCAAAGCGAAACGCCCCATTCAGGAGCCAAAAGCCATATTTATGGACAACGGCACCCCGGCAACCCGCGGGGTTTGCCCGGTATGCGGGACAAACCTGTTTCGCATGGGCGCAACAGAAGCCCATGCCGATATGGTTCGCCCACCTAAAGGCGCCAATCGAAAAGGAAAACTCGTCATCGTCGAGTCGCCCGCCAAGGCTCGCACGGTCGGGCGGTTCCTAGGAAAAGGTTACACCGTAAAGGCTTCGGTAGGGCATGTGCGCGACCTGCTGAAGTCACAGTTATCGGTAGATGTAGAAAACAACTTCACTCCGAAATACCGCATTCCAAAGGAAAAGCGGCAGGTCGTCGAAGAAATCAAAGGTCTGGCAAAATCTGCTGCAGAGATCTACCTGGCAACCGACCCTGATCGGGAAGGAGAAGCCATTGCCTGGCACTTATTGGAATCTGCCAAAATAGACCCCAAGATCACGCAGCGGGTGGTATTTCATGAGATTACCGAACCAGCCATTAACGAGGCGTTCGCCCACCCGCGCACCATCAACATGAACCTGGTTGACGCCCAACAAGCCCGCCGGGTGCTGGACCGTCTGGTTGGCTACAGCCTCAGTCCGCTGCTGTGGCGCAAAGTGCGCGGCAGGTTGTCTGCCGGTCGCGTGCAGTCCGTGGCGCTGCGGCTGGTGGTGGAACGCGAGCGGGAGATACAGGCTTTCGTGCCCGTCGAATACTGGAGCATTGCCGCAGAGTTCCAGCCCCAAGGGATCAAGGAAACCTTTATTGCCAAGCTGGCAAAAGTCAACGGTGAAGATGTGACGCTTGGCAACGAAGCAGAGGTGCAGCCGCTGCTTTCTGGCATGGAAAAAGCCGCCTACACGATAACCCGCCTCAAGCGCGGCGAACGCCGGCGCAGACCCACGCCGCCCTTCACCACCAGCACCTTACAGCAAGAAGCCTCCCGCAGGCTGGGATACACTGCCCGGCGAACCATGGCGCTGGCGCAGCAGCTTTATGAAGGCATTGACCTGGGCGACGGCAGCGTTGGTTTGATCACCTATATGCGCACCGATTCGACCAACGTCTCCGAGCTAGCCCAGCAAGAAGCGCGCCAGCTCATCAAAGAGCGTTACGGTGAAAGCTTCTTGCCGCCAACCCCGCCAATCTACCAGACGAAATCACGCAGCGCCCAGGAAGCCCATGAAGCCATCCGCCCAACATCGGTGCTGCGCCATCCGCAAGACATCAAGGAGTTTTTGAACCGAGATCTCTTCCGGCTTTACCAGTTGATCTGGCAGCGTTTCGTTGCCTCTCAAATGGAAGCTGCTGTATTCGATACGCTTTCCGTCGAAGTCACCGGCGTGAGCGAGGGATACGAATTTTTACTGCGCGCCGCTGGCTCAACGGTGAAATTCATCGGCTTTCTCGTGGTTTATGAGGAAGCCAAAGACGAAGACAGCGCCGCTGAAGAGGAAGAAGAGACGCGCATTCCGGCTGGGATTGCAGAAGGACAGGCTCAGCGGTTGGTCCGCCTGATTCCTGAACAGCACTTCACGCAACCGCCGCCGCGTTTTTCGGAAGCCAGCCTGGTGAAGACCCTGGAAGAATACGGCATTGGTCGTCCCTCGACATACGCCCCCATCCTGAGCACGCTGCAAGAACGAGGTTATGTCGTCAGAGATAATAAACGGCTGACGCCCACCGAAACGGGCATCCTGGTCAACGACCTGATCAGTGAACATTTTCCGAACATCGTGGATGTAGATTTCACAGCGCACATGGAAGAAGACCTGGATCAAATCGCTTCGGGCGAGGAGAAATGGGTGGAGTCAATACGACGGTTCTATCATCCTTTTGCCGAGCAAGTGAAATCCGCCGAGGAAAAAATGCCCGAAATGAAGAGCGAACCGGAATACATCGGGCGCGCCTGCCCTGAATGCGGGCATGAACTCATGATTCGCTGGGGAAGATACGGCAAGTTCATCAGTTGCAGCGCTTTCCCTGAATGCCGACATACCGAAGCCTTGCTGGAAAAAACCGGCGTGAGCTGCCCGAAGGATGGCGGCGACATCGTGATACGTAAAACGCGCAAAGGAAGGATTTTCTACGGCTGCGCCAACTATCCAAATTGCGATTTTACCACCTGGAAGCAGCCCATCCCAACCCCATGTCCCGAATGCCAGGGCGTGCTGGTGCTGGCTAAAAAAGACCAGGCACAATGCCTTAATTGCGAAGAAATTTTTGACCTGGACCAATTAAATATCGAGATAACTGCCTGAAAAAGATTTCTTATCAGAAATGGCATAGCTCTTGCAACCAACCAAGCAACGAAAAGCACGAATCAGTCTGATGGACAGGCGAGATAGTTGCATAATTCTACAGTATGGTCTACAATATAGAACAGGTAAGCGAAAAGTAAGCGCATCGCCTCGCAGGGCTGAATGAGTGCTCTTCGAAATTTCTAGTTTGGAGAAACCAAGATGGACGCAATCCGCGCACAATTGAAAAACCCTCTCGTTTCCGGAATTGGCGGACTGGTGGTTGGCTTGATCGTAGGACTCTTCCTGGCATGGGTGGTCTGGCCAGTTGAATATAAGGACGCCTCTCCCGAATACCTTCAGCAAGGTTTTCAGGAAGATTACCTGAAGATGGCTGCCGAATCGTTCCAAGTGAACAAAGATGTGGCGCTGGCTCAACGCCGGTTCAAAGACCTGGGACCTAAAGGCGAGGAAATTCTCGCCGCGGTGGAACAACAGGGTGATGTCCGGCTGGAAGGACCGCTAAATGCATTTCGAGCGGCGATCGGCTCACCTGCCGTAGCGCCGGGCGCAGAAGAGAGCGCGCCGCTTCCTGGACCGACCAGCGCAGCCGAAACGACAGAGAAGAAATCATCATTCCCAATTTTCATCATCGTGATCATGTGCGTGGTGACGCTGGGGCTGGCTGCCGCCGCGCTGGTATATTTCATGCGCTACCGCTCCAAGCCAATGACGATGACGCCCGCCATGCAGGCGCAGGAAGCCGCCCGCGAAGCTGAGATGACCGATTATTCGGCAACCGGCGAGCCGCCCATTTCACAATTCATGGCTTCCTATAAAATTGGCGATGATTTGTTCGACGACTCCTTCAGCATCGATTCGCCGAGTGGTGAATTCCTGGGCGAGTGCGGCGTTGGCATCTCTGAAACGATCGGGGTGGGCGATCCAAAGAAAGTCACCGCATTCGAAGTCTGGCTGTTCGATAAAAACGACATCCAAACGGTGACCAAGGTTTTGATGAGCGCTCATGCGTATGAAGATGACGCCATCTTGAACCGCCTTTCGGCGAAAGGCGAACCTGTCTTGGCGGAACCAGACAGCCAGATCGTGCTGGAAACCGCCACCCTGCGCATGACGGCGCGCATCCACGACATGAGCTATGGGGTAGGCGCTCTTCCAGAAAGAAGTTTCTTCGACAGCCTCATCCTGGAAATTGCAGTCTGGCAAAAAGCTTGAGACTTGTAGAAAAACACAAAGAGCGAAGCCGCTCGAATGAGGGCTTCGCTCTTTTTTATCGGTAAATAACTTCACTCGATCTTAAGTATTTTCAAAGGCAAAGGTCCAGAAGGCGTCTCGACGATCACCTGGTCGCCAACCCGCTTGCCAAGCAAGGCGCGTCCAATGGGCGACTCGTTAGAAATTTTGCCGTTGCGAGGATCTGCTTCCTTGGCGCCAACCAGGTAATAAGTCTCGGGTTCCTGGTCGTCCTCCTGAATGGTCACATAGGTGCCAATCTGTACCGTATCGCGCTCGACCGTGGCGGAATCAACGATCACCGCATTCTGAAGCAAATACTCCAGCTCCTGGATACGCCCCTCCAAAAAACCCTGGTCTTCCTTGGCTTTGTGGTAGTCGGCGTTCTCCGAAAGGTCACCCATTTGAATGGCTTCGCGCAAGCGCCTGGCAAGCGCCTCCCGTTCGGGACCTTTCAAGCGAACAAGTTCTTCTCTCAGCCGGTCTGCGCCTTCAGCCGTTAAGTAATGCTGGTCACTCATGTGCGATTGTCTCCTCCAAGTCGAAGATTTATTTTACCCTGTTACACCGATAAAAAGACTAAGGTTTGGTTAAAGGTGAAAACAACTTTTCATGCTCTTCGGTGGCAAAGCGGTCAGTCATACCGGCAATATAATCGCAAATTACACGCTCTAGCCCACGCACCTCGATGTTTTCTTGAACATGCCTGGGAAGGATGGCAGGTTCAGAGCGGTAGGCTTCGAAAAGGTCGTTGATGATGCGCTCAGCCTTCACCTGCATCCGGACGACCCGATAATGCCGGTAAAGATTGGCATACAGGAAATTTTTCAACTGGCGATTATACTGATGAAAGGCTTCTGAAAATCCCATAACATTGAAGGGAAGGCGCTGTAATTCCTCGACTGAGCGGACGTTATTTTCCCGCAATTTCTGATCGGTTGCATTGACCAGATCGGATACTTCCATGCCAATCAAGCGCCTTATCAGGCGGTGGCGAGTGAGATCATCCAACTCAACGCCTGACCATCCGATGCTGTGAACCAGTACGTTCCACAATGTAATATCATTGAGCATGTCAGGCGTAATCATGCCAGATCGTAAGCCGTCATCCAAATCATGTGCGGTATAAGCCAGCTCATCGGCAAAATTGGCAATTTGCGCTTCCAAAGGACCGCGCAATTCAGGATTGTAACCAGAGGCATCGGCAATGTCATACTCCGACTCATGCTTGACAATTCCCTCGCGCACTTCCCAGGTCAGATTCAACCCGGGGAACTCCGGATAGCGGCGTTCCAAAAAGGTCACGATGCGCAAGGATTGCTTGTTGTGGTCAAAACCGCCATGATCGCGCATCAAGCGCGCCAGCGCCGTCTCTCCAGAATGTCCGAAAGGCGAGTGACCAAGGTCGTGCGCCAGGCAAATTGCCTCGGTCAGGTCTTCGTTTGCGCCCAAGGCACGCGCCAGCGTACGACCAATTTGGGTCACCTCCAGCGTATGCGTCAGGCGGGTACGGTAATAATCGCCTTCATAATTGAAAAAAACCTGAGTCTTGTATTTCAAACGACGGAAAGCTGTCGTATGAATGATCCGATCACGGTCGCGTTGAAATACCGTACGATACTCGGGTTCGTCTTCGGCAAAAGCGCGCCCGCGCGAATCTTTGCTGCGCAAACCGTAAGGCGCCAGATTGCGGTCTTCAATCGCCTCGAGCTGCTTCCGAGAATAGATCATCTCACACCTCCGAAATTATCTTCATGCAGGTACGATGCGTTTACCGACATGACCTAGCAGATTACCGTCCCAACGACCTCGCCAAGCAGCACCTTTTCCAGCGTACCGGGCTGTTCTCCAGAGAAGATGACCGCCTGCAAGCCGGGAATTTCTCGAACAAGCGCAAGCATCTCCACAACCTTGGTCAACATACCGCCGGTGACATCTACGGCTTCCGAACCAGCTAATGCCTCCCTCAACTCATTGACGTTATTATCATTTATGGAGGGAATCAGGTTGCGCCGCGCGGGATAATCTGCCCAAACCCCTTCTTCAATGCCCGCCAGCAGCAAGCGATGCGGGCGTAAACGCCGCGCCAGGTAAGCAAACAGGTTTTCCGTCGAAAGAATCGTGCCCCCCCATTCCAGGTCAAAAACGACATCGCCGTAAATGACCGGCAGCAACCCAGCCTGCAACGCTATTTCGAGAGGCGCCAGGTTCCATTCTTCTACCGTTCCGCTGCGCGCAGTGACACTGGCAGAAGCCGGCAAGGCAATCACTGGCAAACCTGCATCCTGGAGCGAATCGACCACCAGGCGGTCAAGGGCTGCCGCTTCTTTCCAAACCTCTACAAACCCAAGCCATTGCCGGCGAGTGTACACACCCTGGCGGGTGGCGTACTGCCGGGCAGGGACATGACCAAACGAGCCAGACCCATGCCCCAGCAGGAGCCTGAAACCGGATTCCGCTTGCCAGGCGGAGGCAATCTCCCTTGCCAGGCGGGAAAGCACCTCCAGGCGCGGCGTATGGGGCACATCTTTACGAGTGATCAGGGAACCGCCCAGCTTGAGGAAAATCAAGGGCTTGTCGGTGGACGAATTGGTCATCGTCAATCCTTCATTTCACCTGAGAAATTATGGCGCGCGCCGCGCCTGCAGCCAACAATGCCCTGGCAACTGCCTCACTCCGCTCTGGCTCCGCCAGCGCCAGCATGTTCCCACCGCGCCCCGCGCCGGAGAGCTTGGCGCCAAGCGCTCCCGCGGCTTCAGCCGCTAAAATCAACCGTTCAAGCTCAGGAGACGACACACCAATCTGTCTGAGCAGCGCCTGGTTTTCTTGCATCAATCTACCCAACCGCTCGTTCATCCCAGATTCGATTGCCTGCCGGGCGGATTGCACGACCCGACTGATGGCATCGAAGTATGTATCATACTGATCAGGATTTGCCTGCCATGCCCGGCGGACATCCGCCACCACAGCAGCCGTGGGGCTGGCAATGCCGGTGTCGCCGATGACCAGCGTAAAGGGATGGGGGATGATAAAACGCTGCGGCGGCTGACCCCGCTGATAATAGACCGGCATGGCATAGGTGATCACCGTGTTGTCAATCCCTGACGGCGTCCCATGATGAATCTTCTCCACCTCAAATGCCAGCTCTGACACTTGCTCATCTGGCAGGGGACGCCCTAAAAAGGCGGCAAAGGCGCGGATAAGGGCAACCGACACGGCTGCACCTGAACCAAAGCCGGAAGCAACCGGGATGGTGGAAGAGATTCTAACCTGGCAGGCTGGCGCCCGGCTTACTTTTAACTGCCGGCAAACTCCCCGCAGCGCAACCGCCAACGGGTGCCCGTCAGGAAGCTCCTCCAGACGGGCATCCAAGCCAATATCCGGCGCCAGCACTCGAACCTGACCTGATGCGCCGCGCGGGTCAGGTTCTACCACAACCCGCGCCCGAATTTGTGACAAGGGGACGGCTATCGCCGGGCGATGATACACGACGGCGTGCTCGCCAAATAAGATCACCTTTCCAGGGGCAACTGCGGTAAATGCGGGCATGTTCAAGACCAGTTACATTGTGTACATGAACAAAATGACCGCCAAACCCCACAGCCCAATCACGAGCTGCAAGGGACGATCTGTAAACAGGACATCTTCCGGCGCGCCGCCGATATTTTCGATCTGAATCAGGTACAAGTAGCGGAATAAACCGTAGATTACGAAAGGAATCGTCAGCATCATGGCATGGTTTTCTGGCAAACCAGGAGCTGAAAAGGTGTACAGACTATAAGTAATGATGGTCATGGTGATCACAATGGTGATCAACTGATCCAGCAACGGCAATGAATAACCGCTCAATGAGCGGCGATGCTCGTTGGCTCCATCTGCCAATAGCGCCATCTCAGCGCGACGCTTTCCTACGCCCAAAAACAGCGACAGAAAAGTGGTGAAAATATACAACCAGGGCGAGAAGCGGGAAACATCGATCAATTCCACCCCCGCCACCACGCGCAACACATAAAAACTTGCCAGGGCAAAGATATCTAGTAAGGGAATGTTCTTCAGGCGGATAGAATATAACACGTTCGCCAGGAAGTAAGCCAAACAAATCAAGAAAAAGAGCCTGGAAAGAAGAAAAGCGGTTGGCAGCACGATGAGGAGGATAACTGCCATAGCAATCCGCGCCGCCTTTATCGAAAGCGCGCCAGAAGCCAGGGGACGCAGCCGTTTCTTGGGATGTTTACGGTCAGCTTCTAAATCGATAAGATCATTAAAGATGTACACCGCGCTGGAGAGCAGGCAGAATAAAATAAACCCTGCCAGTGTGTTTAAGAATGCCGGCGGATGGGTCAACTGGCGGTCGAAAATGAGGGCGACAAACAAAAAGCCGTTTTTCGGATACTGGCGGGGGCGCATGGTTTTAATCAGGGCTGTCCACATGCGGCTATGATAGCATAAACTGGGAGTTTTGATACAATAGCCAGGATGAAAAAAGAACGCCTGGATCAAGTGCTCGTCGCCCGCGGGCTGGCAGAAACTGCCGACCAGGCGCAGCGCCTGGTGATGGCGGGTCTGGTACGCGTAGAGGGACAAGTTGCCTGGCTGCCGTCTCTGCCGGTTGACCCACAAACTGAAATCAGCATCGCCTCAGGGTCCAGGTTTGTCTCGCGCGGAGGCGAAAAGCTCGAAGCCGCCCTGCACGGATTTGGCATCCAGGTAGAAGGACTGATCTGCGCCGATGTGGGCGCTTCCACTGGCGGCTTCACCGACTGCCTTCTGCAACACGGCGCTGCCAGGGTGTATGCCATTGACGTTGGGCAGGGCATCCTTGCCTGGAAATTGCGCCAGGACCCGCGCGTGATCGTGATGGAAAAGGTCAATGCCCGTTCGATACGCCAATTGCCGGAGCCCATCTCGCTGGCAACGATCGATGCCTCGTTTATTTCCTTGAAAGCCTTGCTGCCCGTGGTGCGCGGCTGGCTGAACCCGGCTGGCAGCCAGGTGATTGCGCTGATCAAGCCTCAGTTCGAAGCGCAGCGGAGAGATGCTGCGCGTGGGAAGGGCGTCATCCGCGACCCTGAGATTCACCAGCAGGTGTTGCAGGAGGTGCTTGCGTTCGCCCAGGCGCAAGGCTTTTCCAATCGAGGGGTCTTGCAGTCGCCCTTGTTGGGACCCAAGGGCAACGTAGAATTCCTGGCGTGGTTGGCGTATGCGCCCCTTAACAAAGAATGAGCTTCGTTCGACAGTTGGTAGTAAAATCGGGTATACTACTGCCCGGCTATGACCACCAATATCCGCAACTTTTGTATCATTGCCCATATCGACCACGGTAAATCCACCCTGGCTGACCGGTTGTTACAACTCACCGGCACAATCTCTGACCGCGAGATGACCGAACAGGTGCTGGATTCGATGGATCTGGAGCGTGAAAAAGGGGTAACCATTAAAGCCTCTGCCGTGCGGATGAATTACACCGCCCAAGACGGTGAAACGTATGAACTCAACCTGATCGACACCCCCGGTCACGTCGATTTTGGCTACGAGGTCAGCCGGGCTTTAGCTGCCTGCGAGGGAGCCATCTTAGTTGTGGACGCCAGCCAGGGCATCGAAGCACAAACGCTGGCAAACCTGTACATGGCGTTAGAAGCTGACCTGGAAATCATCCCGATTATCAATAAAATAGACCTGCCTTCTGCCCATCCAGATGAGGTCGCAAAAGAAATCAGCAACCTGTTGGGCACACCGGAAGATGAAATTTTACGCATCTCTGCGAAGATGGGACTGAACATTCAGGATGTTTTGGAAACGATCATCCAGAAGGTTCCGCCTCCCCGGGGCAATCCAGCGGCAGCGTTGCGCGCTTTAATCTTTGACTCGCATTACGATCCATATAAAGGAGTCGTGGCGTATATTCGCGTGATGGATGGGACGCTTGCCACGAGCGATACCCTGCTGATGATGGCAAGCGGTTTTACCACCAAGCCGGTTGAAATCGGCATCTTTGCCCCCGAGATGAAGCCCGTGCAGCGGTTGGTCGCCGGCGAAGTTGGGTATGTTGCCACCGGATTGAAATCCGTCACCGAGTGCCGGGTCGGCGACACGATCACGAACGCCGGTCAACCCGCTTCAGAGCCGCTGGCAGGATACCGCCAGGCGAAGCCCATGGTCTTTGCCGGCATTTACCCGGTTGAGGGAGAAGATTACGCTGATTTGAAAGAGGCGTTAGAAAAGCTGCAACTCAATGACGCTGCGCTGGTCTTTCAGCCAGAGACCTCCCAGGCGCTCAACTTTGGCTTTCGCTGTGGGTTCTTGGGCATGTTTCACATGGAAATCGTCCAGGAACGCCTGGAGCGGGAGTATGACCTGGATATCATTGTCACTTCTCCATCGGTGGAGTATGAAGTCCTGCTGCGCACGGGCGAAGTGCTGCGCATCGACTCGCCGGCGGACTTGCCCGATGAGATGTCGATTGCTGAGGTGCGTGAGCCCTGGATGAAACTGGAAATATTCAGCCCCACTGAATATTATGGCGCCATCATGGACCTGGTGACCAAGCGACGCGGCGTTTTCATCGGACAGGAGTACCCCGCTTCGAACCGCGTGGAACTGATCTTTGAAATTCCACTGGCAGAATTGATCGTGGACTTTTTCGATCAGCTCAAGTCCAGGACGCGGGGATATGCTTCGATGGATTACCAGTTCCTGGAATATCGCGCCGATGACCTGGTCAAGCTGGTCATCCTGGTCAACGATGAGCCGGTTGACGCTCTCACTACCATCGTACACCGCGACGATGCCTATCATAAAGGACAGCGCATCATCACCACGCTAAAAGACCTGATTCCGCGTCAACTGTTTGTGGTGCCCATCCAGGCTTACGCCGCCGGCAGGGTCATCTCACGCGCCAATATCAAAGCGCTGCGCAAAGACGTGCTGGCAAAGTGCTACGGGGGTGATATTACCCGGAAGAAAAAGTTATTGGAAAAGCAAAAACGCGGTAAAAAGCGGATGAAAATGGTTGGCAGCGTAGAAATTCCGCAGGAGGCTTTCCTGGCTGTCCTGCGCATTGGAGAGGAATCAAATTAACAATTCAAATCATCCTAACCCCTCGGCGGCGGGGAGCGCCGCCAATGTCAGTCAAAGCAATCGTGACTGGATCAAGGTGCTGCCAGGTCTTTTGATCAGCGTCATCGTCCTGGCAGTCGTCCTGTACTTTGTCGATTTTCGCAAGCTGGTGGAAGCCATCCAGCAGGCGAATTATGGTCTGGTTGCCCTGGGAGGGCTGGCATCCTTCGTCTGGCTCTTGATCCGGGGCATGGTCTGGCATACCCTGCTGCGCAGCAAGGTGCGCTACCGTGACGTATTCTTCGCTATCAACGAAGGATACCTGCTCAATAACCTCTTGCCCTTCCGGTTGGGAGAGGTGGGGAGAGCATTTATTCTCGGAAATAAGAAGGATCGGGATGGCAACACGCCAGGATTCTGGCGAGTCTTTTCGAGCATCCTGGTTGAGCGCGCCCTGGATATGACCTGCGCCGTGGGTGTGCTGATGACCAGCCTGGCATTCGTGGTTGGCGCTTCCTGGGCAAGGTCTGCTGCGCTCATCACGGGTGCCGTGGTACTCGTGGGGTTGATCTCCCTTTACTTGCTGGCGAGAAACCGTGCCTGGGCGCTCGCCATGCTGGAAAAGTGGGGCAGGCGTTTTCCGCTGGTGCTGCGGCTGGGCGGCGGTATCGTTCCAGCTTTCCTTTCCGGCATCTCTGTTTTGACGGAAACGAGCCGCTTTCTGCGCACAATCTTATGGATGCTGGCAAACTGGGGGATGGCAATCGTCCAGTACTACGTTTTGCTGCGCGCCTTTTTCCCCCAGGCTGAGTTGCGGCAGGCTGTGTTCACATTAGGCGTGGCTGCCCTGGGCATTGCCACGCCATCCAGCCCAGGCAATATTGGCGTGCTCGAAGGCGTGATCGTTGCCGCGCTGGCAGTCTTCCGCCTGGATTATTCCACCAGCCTGGCTTATGCGGTGACCATTCACCTGCTGCAGTACATTATCACCACCCTGCTGGGAGCTTATGGACTTTCACAGGAAGGGCAGACGCTCATGGGGCTTTACCGCCAATTGCGCGCTACCCGCAAGCCAAGCGTCATCGAAGAGAACCATGATCGCCTCATCGAGTGAGGCGCTGACGAGCAATCTTAATCTAGAGAGAAATTTATGAGCCGTACGATTCTCATTACCGGAGGCGCTGGTTTTATTGGCGCTAATTACGCCCATCGCTTGATCTCCCGGGGCGAAAGAGTGATCATCTACGACAACTTGAGCCGGGCAGGGGCGCCGCGCAACGTGCGCTGGTTGCGCGATACTTTTGGGGAGCGAGCTTTCGAACTCGTTGTCGGCGATGTGCGCGATGCTGCCTTGTTGACTGCCCGCTGCCGTGAGGTGGATGTCATCGTGCACCTGGCGTCTCAAGTTGCGGTGACCACTTCGGTCATCCACCCGCGAGAAGATTTCGAGACGAATGCCCTGGGAACTTTCAACGTGCTGGAAGCGGCGCGGTTTTCAGAGCATCACCCGATCGTGCTGTATTCCTCGACCAATAAGGTTTACGGGGGAATGGAGCAAGCCCGCGTGGTAGAGCAAGAAACGCGCTATGCCTATCAAGATTTGCCTCACGGCGTCCCTGAAACATACCCCCTGGACTTTCATTCACCTTATGGTTGTTCGAAAGGAGCTGGCGACCAATACGTGCGCGATTACCATCGCATTTACGGGCTGCGCACGGTGGTTTTTCGCCAAAGCTGTATTTATGGCACGCGGCAATGGGGGATTGAAGACCAGGGATGGGTTGCCTGGTTCGTCATCGCAGCCATAACTGGCAAGCCCATCACGATTTACGGCGATGGCAAGCAAGTGCGAGATTTGCTCTACATTGATGACCTGCTGGATGTCTATGACGCCGCCCTGGAGCATATTGACGCCGCTAACGGAAAGGTTTACAACATTGGAGGCGGACCGGTCAATACCATCTCCATCTGGAGGGAATTCGGACCCTTGCTCGAAAAACTGCTGGGACATCATGTAGCCGTCCAATCCGTCAGCCAGTGGCGACCTGGCGACCAAAAGGTGTTTGTCGCTGATATTCGCAAAGCCAAACAGGAGCTGGGTTGGGAACCAAGAATTGGGATTGAGGAAGGAGTTGACCGGCTGGCGGCGTGGGTGAAAGCCAACCGTGAACTATTCTGAAGATGCGTATCTTAACCGTATTGACGTATTACCGCCCTCACACCAGCGGCTTGACCATTTATGCCGAACGCCTGGTGCAGGCTCTAGCGCGCCGAGGGCACCAGGTAACCGTTTTCACCTCCCAATACGATCCCAGCTTGCCGTTGGAGGAAGTTCAAGATGGCGCTGGTGGTAAGCAGAATATCCGCATCCTGCGCGTGCCGGTGGCATTCCGCCTGAACAAGGGTGTCATCATGCCCTCTTTTGGCTGGCAGGTGAGCCGATTGGTCGCCCAACACGATGTTGTCCTGCTTCACCTGCCGCAGTTTGATGCTGCTGGCGTCGCCATCCGCGGCAGGCTATACAGAAAGCCCACGGTAGTTCTATACCACTCCGACTTGCTGTTGCCTCCTGGAATCGCTAACCGCATCATCAACACCGTGGTAGATGCAGTCAACCACATCACCGCGACTTTTGCTCATAAGATCGTGGCATATACAGAAGACTTTGCCCGTCATTCAGCTTATCTCAGCCGGTTTGCGCATAAAGTGGAAGTCATCCTGCCCAACGTAACACTGCCTGAGGCAGACGCGGAGGAAGTGTTACGTTTCCGTGAGCAACATAAACCGCCAGGCGCGAAAATCATCGCCATGGTGACCCGCTTTGCATCTGAGAAAGGCATCGAAGTACTGCTGGAAGCGTTGCCGACCGTTTTCAATCGCTGCCCTCGGGCAAAAGTATTGTTTGCCGGTCAATATCAGGGCGTATGGGGCGAGGCGGCTTATTACGACCGCCTGATGCCGCTCATACGAGACTATGAGCAAAAGGGCATGTGGGAATTCCTGGGCGTGCTATCTCTCAAGGAACTGGCTGCCTTTTATCCCATCATCGATGTGCTGGTGGTGCCCAGCCTGAATTCCACGGAGACCTTTGGATTCGTACAAATCGAAGCCATGATGAACGGCGTCCCGTGTGTGGCGTCAGACTTGCCGGGAGTGCGTCAGCCGGTCAAGATGACCGGAATGGGAAAGGTCATTCCGGTAGGCGACGCCCCTGCCCTGGCAGAAGCCATCCTGGAAACCCTCGATCACCCCGAACGCTTCAGGGGCGAACCGGAGAAGATCAAAGAGATGTTCCACCCCGACAGCAACGCAGCAGCTTTCGAGGCATTATTTTTACGCTTAATCCATCAGGTTAGCGGTAGGAAATGACCCAAGGATTATGGAAAAGAGAGACACGAAAGACTTTCTTTGGTTAAACTTGAAGGATTTGCCGTATTTTCGCGCCCTGCTGCGTGCAGTGGAAGCCGGCTTTTACCAGGATATTGACCTGCCCTCGCCTGTTCTCGACCTGGGCTGCGGCGACGGACACTTCGCCTCAGTTGCCTTTGACCGGAAAATCGATGTTGGGCTGGATCCCTGGTGGGGACCAGTGCGTCAGGCGCGCCAAAGAGGCGTGTATCACCTGATCCTGCAATCCGACGGGGCGCACATGCCCTTTCCTGAAGGCTACTTTGCCAGCGGCTTCAGCAACTCTGTCCTGGAACACATTCCAGAGATCGACCCGGTGCTCAAAGAGGTCTGCCGGGTGCTGAAACCCAATGCGCCTTTCGTGTTTTGCGTCCCCAACCACCGCTTCCTGCCATCCCTTTCCATCGGACAAAGCCTGGACCGATGGCACTTGAACGCTCTGGCAAAGAGCTATCGCGCTTTTTTCAACCGAATTTCACGCCACCACCACTGCGACTCGCCCGAAACCTGGCAGGACAGGCTGAAACGAGCAGGTTTCAAGCTCGAACGCTGGTGGCATTATTTTCCTCCTGCAGCGCTCAGGGTGCTGGAATGGGGACACTATTGGGGCGCGCCGACCCTGCTTCCCCATGCGCTCATCAAACGCTGGTTATGGATGCCAACACGATGGAATTTGGCGCTCACCGAACGGATGTTGCGCCCTTATGCAGGCAATGTCCCACACCCCGATGGCGCCTACACCTTCTTTATTGCAAAGAAAGTATAGAAGCTCTATGAACCCGGAAGAACCAAGCGTTCTCGACTATCTCAAAGCCAAACTCTTTCCCTGGAAAAAATCCGAGCGGGAGAGAATCGAAGCCACTTTCCAAGAAGCAGCCCTGGCTGCAAAAACTGAACCTGTCGAACAGGTAAACCAGCCTGTTCAGGCAGGTAGCATCACAACCTTGCCATCGCAGCCAGCAGCGCCTGCAGAAACTGCGCCGGCTGTTACCACAACGCCTCGCCTGGATCTCAAGCGCCTGCCCTGGAGAAGCCTGACAGCCATCTTCCTGGCGCTGGCTGCCCAGTTTTTGCTAGAGCCAAAAGCGGAACGACCTGTTTTGGTGAGCCTTTTCCTTTACGGTCTATCCGCAGGCTGGCTGTTTTGGGCGTTCAGACAAGGCGAATGGCGCCTGGCTGATCCCAACCCGACAGAATTCAAGAGCGAAACCTACGCGGTTCGGAGAAATTCGCTCCTGGCATCGCTGGTATTGATTCCCCTGGCTTTCCTGGCGTTTGGCAACAATCGCTTTACCAGCCTCAACGTGCTGCTATGGGTCGCGGCATTAGCTGCCAGCCTGCATGCCTTTTGGCAGGGACCTTCCCCTATATCGACCTTGACCAGCCAGGTAAGAACTTTCCTGCAGGCGCCGGAATTGAAAATCCGGCTCTCGCGCCAGGTGGCGATTGCCGCCGCAGTCATTGCCGTCATTTTGTTCTTCCGGCTGTACCAGCTCAACCAGGTGCCCCAGGAGATGACCAGCGATCATGCCGAAAAGCTGCTCGATGTCTGGGATGTCTTGAACGGCACGACCCCCATCTTCTTCGTGCGCAACACCGGGCGTGAGCCGCTGCAATTCTATCTGACCGCCTTGGTAGCACAGCTCTTCGGCACAGGAATCTCTTTCCTGAGCCTGAAGATCGGAACGACGCTTGCCGGATTGGTCACTATATTCTACGTTTATCGGCTGGGAAAGGAATGGGGCAACCGGGAAGTCGGAACACTGGCAGCCCTGATGGCAGGCATGGCTTACTGGCTTAACCTGACCACCAGAATTGCGCTGCGGTTCACGTTCTACCCCATGGCGACTGCCATGAGCCTGTATTATCTGCTGCGGGGATTACAACGCGCCAACCGTAATGATCTCATCCTGGCTGGCATTGCGCTTGGGATTGGTCTGCACACCTACTCGCCCACCCGCGCCCTGGTTTTGGTGCTGCCAGCCGCCCTGCTCCTGTTTTCACTGCACCAAAAGGATCAAGAGAGGCGAAAGCAGGCGGTCTTTGGGCTGGGAATCATTGCGTACATGGCGTTTGTTGTTTTCTTGCCGCTTGTCAGGTTTGCAATGCAGTTCCCTGACCTGTTCTTCTACCGCATGCTCACCCGCGTGGGCACCATCGAACAGCCCTTCCCCGGACCGGTATGGCAAGTGTTCCTGAGCAATCTATGGAGAGCCTCCACCATGTTCTTTTGGGATAACGGTGAAATTTGGACGATTTCCCTGCCGCACCGCCCTGCGCTGGATGTGATCTCGGCAGGTCTGTTTTTTATCGGCTTGCTCCTGCTCGTCATCCGCTACCTGCGCCAGCGGAACTGGATGGATTTGTTCCTGTTAATTTCTATCCCGCTGCTCATGTTATCCTCGACCCTTGCTCTGGCGTTTCCCGCCGAAAATCCGGCGCTGAACCGCACCAGCGGCGCTGCGGTGCCGGTCTTTTTGATCATTGGGCTGGCGCTGCAGAGTCTGTTGCGGTCCATCCGTGAGCAACTGGGCAATCGAAGCGGACAGCGAGCAGCCTGGGGCATCGGTCTGGCGCTGCTCCTCGCAGCCGGGCTGCAGAATTATCGCCTCGTCTTTGATCAATATCGCCAGCTCTACGATAATTCCTCCTGGAATAGTTCAGAGGTGGGTAAAGTGATTCGCGGCTTTGCCGATTCGATTGGCAGCCTTGACTCTGCCTGGGTCATTCCCTATCCATACTGGATGGACACCCGCCTGGTTGGCATGAACGCAGGAAATCCAACCCGAGACTATGCCTTGTTCCCTGATCAGATCGAATCCACGCTTAATGACCCCCGCGCAAAGCTGTTTATCTTTAAATTAGAAGATCAACAAACTTTCGAACGCTTAAGCAGCCTGTATCCCGAAGGACGGATGCGGCTTTATCTTTCCAGGGTGCCCACTAAAGAGTTCTGGATCTTTGCCGTGCTGCCGCAGCAAAATCCAGGCTATAACCCCACACCTTGAGAGCGCAGATGTATTATTGAGATGATTCCAGGCTGATGAACACAACACCCAAACCCTACCTGAAGACCTTCATTTTCGATCTGTTACTGGCAGTCATTTTACTGGCAGGCATGTATTTTCGCCTGGTTGGGTCGAACTGGGGCGAATACACCTACATGCACCCCGATGAGCGGTTCCTCATCTGGGTCGGGACCGACATATCACCGGTCAAATCTGCGCCAGCAATTGATTCATCCGGCAAAGTTACGAAAGAATGGATCAGCCTTGCCGACTATTTTGATACGGCAAACTCCCCATTGAACCCTCATAACCGCGGGCATACTTTCTATGTCTATGGTACGCTGCCGATGTTCGTGACGCGGGTGGTCGTAGAGTGGGTTTACGGGCGCTCTGGTTTCCAGGAAATGACCGATATCGGCAGGCTGCTCTCAGCGCTGGCAGATTTGCTGACCGTAGCATTGGTGTACCTGGCGGCGACCAGGCTGTTCGACCGCCGGGTGGGGCTGCTGGCTGCTGCTTTTTCTGCTGCGGCGGTGCTACAGATTCAGCAGTCGCACTTTTTCACCATGGATACTTTCATCAACTTGTTCACCTTCCTGGCGTTCTACTTTGCCATTCGGGTGGCTATGCGGGATGGGAAAATATCTCTAATGGATTTATGGCTCAGCCTGGGCTTTGGAGTGGCGCTGGGGATGGCAGTGGCGTCAAAATTGAATGCTGCCCCGATGGCAATCGCATTGCCGGCAGCCTGGCTGATTCGCTGGTACACAACCCCAGTAGAACAACGCCAATCTCTCGTTCCCAGGATGGCAGGGTATCTGGCGCTGGCTGGTTTGGTCAGCCTGCTCACCTTCCGAATTGGACAACCCTACGCCTTTAGCGGACCAGGTTTCTTTGGGCTAAAACCCAACCCTCTGTGGATCGAAAACATCAAATCGCTGAGCGCTCAAACTGGCGGCGATGTGGATTTCCCGCCAGCGCTGCAATGGGCGCGCCGACCAGTCTGGTTTTCTTTTCAGAACCTGGTGACCTGGGGATTGGGCTTGCCGCTGGGAATTCTGGCATGGACGGGCTTCCTGGCAGCCGGCTGGCAAATTCTCAAAGGCAACTGGAGGCGCCACGCGCTCATCTGGGGGTGGACTGCTCTTTATTTCACCTGGCAGTCGTTGGTCTTCAACCCAACCATGCGCTACCAGCTTCCCATCTACCCGACTCTCGCCATCTTTGCTGGCTGGTTCATCGTCTATTTACACGATTTGAAGATAAAGAAGGCGCCTGCGATCGGGCAAGTTGGCGGCAGCTTTGTCCGTTCGCTGCCCTGGAACAGGATTGGGGCGCTTCTTCTGGGTTCAATAGCATTGGTGGGTACCTACCTGTGGGCTTATGCCTTCACGCGCATCTATGTCAGGCAATTCACCCGCGTGGAAGCTTCCCGTTGGATTTATCAGAACATCCCCGGACCGATCAACCTGCACATCCAGGAAAACGGCACAATTTACAATCAACCCCTGCCAATTCCAGCAGATTACCCAATTCGAAAGGATTACCCGCTGCTCACCAGCTTCACAGCCAGGCGAAGCGGTCTGCTAAAGGAAATTTACCTTGGGCATGTGTTCGATGCTGACCTGACTGACCAAAGGGCGATGTTGGATGTGGTTGTGTCATCGCTGCCGCGCAGCACGGCGTCAATTGGCTCAGCCAGGCTGACGGTAAAACCAAGCGGCACCAACCAGGAAAGCGATCAAGGCTATTTGATCAGTTTCGAACCGGTCATTCCAGTCCTGCGCGGCGTGGAGTATTACCTGAACATTCAGGACGCCTCAGGGGGCATGAACTGGGACTTGTGCGGCGGGATGATCGCCTACATTCAAACCGCATCATCCCAGGCGCTCAGGGAAATTCCCGTCTCCCAAAACTGCCAGATGGCTGCAGATACGCCTTTGACCATCCCTTTCACCTCACCGGCGGAAGGCGCGCTGGTCGAATTATATCTTTCCAAGGCAGAGCCGCTGGGCATTCAGCCAAGTCCGAAGACAATCGAGGTTAGCCTGATGCTGCCAGGACAGGAAACTCCAGCGGCAACGGCTGCCCTGCGCGCAGAGCTGGCAGCTCAGGGCGACCGTCGCCGTGGGGGATTACTACTCACCCTGGACACGCCGCTTACGATTATCAAGGATCAAACCTACAACCTGGTCGTCAAGCTTCTCGAAGGCAACGGCGCAGTTATTTTAGAAGGTTCAGCCATCGCCAACGAGGGCGATTGGGACGATGGCTTGCCGCTGCGCGTGGATGGCTATGACGGCTTTGGCGGCATTTACGTCCCCGATTTGAATTTCAACATGTATTGGGACGATACTCCCGAAAAATTGGCGCGCTTCACCCGCATCCTGGATGAAAGCGAATACATCTTGATCACTTCCAACCGGCAGTGGGGAACGCTGCCGCGCTTGCCAGAGCGCTTCCCCATGAGCACACTTTACTATCGCTCGCTGCTAGGCTGCCCAGAAGACCACACCATCGAGTGGTGTTACCGGGTGGCGCAACCCGGCATGTTCCAGGGCAATTTAGGATTCGAATTGGTCAAAACAGTCCAATCTGACCCCACCATTGGGGGCATCTCGATCAATACACAATTTGCTGAAGAGGCATTTACCGTGTATGACCACCCCAAGGTGTTGATCTTCCGCAAAAGCGAGAATTACGATCCACGCAAAGTGCGGGAAATCCTGGGGGCGGTAGATTTTTCACAGGTCATTCACTTGACTCCCAAGCGGGCAGGCAGCTACCCGGCAAATCTACTGCTGCCGCCTGAACGGCTGGCTGAACAGCGCCAGGGCGGCACCTGGTCAGATTATTTCAACCCGTTAGCCATTCACAACCGTTTCCAACCCATCGGGGTGATCGTGTGGTATCTGGCAGTCAGCGCTTTGGGGCTGGCAATGTATCCTCTGCTGCGCCTCGCACTGCCAGGTCTCCCCGACCGGGGCTATCCACTGGCGCGTACTGCTGGCATGTTGCTGCTTTCCTACCTGGTATGGCTGGCAGGGTCGTTCCGCGTCCCCTTTACCCGCCCAACCATTGGCGCTGCGCTGCTCTTGATCTTCTTGGCGGGGATTTACCTTGCAGTGCGCCAACGCAACGAGCTCGCCAGTGAATGGCGGTTGCGCTGGCGATATTTCTTGACCATCGAGGCGCTCAGCCTGATCTTCTTCCTGGCGTTCCTTCTGGTGCGCCTGGGTAACGGCGACCTGTGGCATCCATACTTCGGCGGCGAGAAACCGATGGATTTCTCTTACTTCAATGCGGTGCTCAAGAGCACCACTTTCCCACCTTATGATCCCTGGTTTTCAGGTGGGTACCTTAATTATTACTACTATGGCTTTGTTTTCTCCGGCGTCTTGGTGAAATTCCTGGGGCTTGTCCCTGCCTTTGCTTTGAACCTGATTTTGCCCACGATGTTCAGTCTGGTGGCGCTCGGGGCTTTTTCAGGCGCCTACAACCTGGCAAGCCGAACCCTGCGCCAGAAAGAGGCGGAAGAAAAATCAACGCAACTACCTTCTGCAAGCGTCATATCCCAAAAGCTGCCTTTCTGGGCAGGCTTATCGGCAGCGTTGACCATGGTGGTGCTTGGAAACCTGGGTACATTGCGCATGATTTTCCGAGGCTTTGCCCGTCTTGGGCTGGAAGGATTAGCCTACGAACAAGCCAGCACCAGCCAGATTTGGTCGGCGGCGGTCAAAGGCATCGGCAAGTCCCTCGCAGGCGCCAGCTTACCCTATGGAATCGGAGACTGGTACTGGATTCCCAGCCGCGTTATGCCTCCCGGCGACAACGCCATCACCGAATTTCCCGCCTTTACGTTCCTGTATGCCGATCCCCACGCACACCTCTTTGCGCTGCCAGTCGCTCTGCTCTGCCTGGGATGGGCTATCGCCATCGTGCTGGGAAAAGCCCGCTGGCGGAACCCGGCAGAAGCTGCCTTGGGTTTCCTGATTGGCGCATTAGCCATCGGCGCGATGGGACCCATCAATACCTGGGATTACTTCACATACCTGCCGCTGGGGTTGATTGCCCTGGCATACTCCCTCGCCCGCAATTACCATCCTGAAGAAGAATCAGACAGCCCGGGGCGACTTTTGCCGCCACATAGCTTGAAACTGATCGCCATCCTCGGCGGTATGGCGCTGCTGGCGGGACTGACCAGGTTGCTGTATCTGCCCTACCAGCAATGGTTTGGGCAGGGGTACACCACCATCGACGCATGGAGGGAACCGCTGACTCCCTTGAACTCCTATCTGACTCACTGGGGCTTGTTCTTATTCATCCTGGTCAGTTGGATCATCTGGGAAGCCATTGATTGGATGGCTTCGACGCCGGTATCAGCGTTGCGCAAACTGGCTCCCTACCGAGAAGTGATCTGGTTTTCGATCGCAGTTTTGTTCTTCACGACGGTAGGATTGGTCATCAAGCTACCGGTTGAGGTGAGCAGCGTGGAGGGGTCGCTGCTGGCAAAGCTGCCCTTTGGGCGTGGCGTCGGTCTGGCAGCAGTTATCATGCCACTCGCAGCGCTGGCTGGCGTCCTGTTGCTCCGCCCGAGTTTGCCCGAATCCAAGCGGATTGTCCTGTTCTTGCTGGGTACTGGTTTGGTTATCACCTTGTTCGTAGAATTATATGTCCTGCGCGGCGACATCGGACGACAGAACACCGTCTTCAAGCTCTATCTGCAAGCCTGGACCCTCTTTGCGGTCTGCGCCGGCGCTGCCATTGCCTGGCTGATCGAAGCGCTGCCTCGCTGGAAGCCAGGGTGGTACTATGCCTGGATTGCCGGGTTTACCTTCCTGGCATTTTCCGCTGGTCTTTTCACACTGCTGGCAACCAGCGCCAAGATCAGGGACAGGATGGCTCCTGCTGCGCCGCGGTCGCTGGACGGTATGAACTACATGCAATATGCCACCTATTCCTGGCTCGATAGCACGATGGACTTGAGCCAGGACTACCGCGCCATTCGCTGGATGCAGGACAATGTTCAGGGTTCTCCCACCATCGTTGAAGCCAATTCCCGAGATCTGTACCGCTGGTACCTGCGCTTTACCATCTACACCGGATTACCCAGCGTGGTGGGATGGGAATGGCATCAGCAGCAACAACGCGCCGTAACCCCTGGCGAATGGGTGAGCAAGCGGGTGCGAGAAATCGACGAATTTTATCGCACAAATGACCCTGAGCTTGCGCTGGATTTCTTACGCAGGTACAATGTCCAGTACATCGTCCTGGGGCAGTTGGAACGGATTACCTATCCCGGGAGAGGGCTGGTAAAATTTATCGATTATGAAGGGAGATTGTGGAAAACCGTGTACCAGGATGGCGATACAGTCATCTATGAAGTAATCAGATAACAGGGTCATCACCCCATCAACGACCCTGAGATTGATAGATAAAGCTGGAATGGACCGTCCATGATCTACTTTTTTGTGTGGTGGCTGATCATCGAATTAATCGGCTGGCTGGCGCTCCCGCTGGCGATGCGCGTGCTGAAATTCCTTCCGGACCAGGGCTACACTGCCTCCAAAGCGCTGGGATTGCTGATTGCCAGTTATGCGCTCTGGCTGGGAGCTTCAACCCGCTTTCTGAACAACGACCTGGGAGGCATTATCTTCGCGCTTCTGGCGCTTGCTGGGTTATCTGCCTGGCAGTTGCAGAAGAGCAGCTCACATAATTCATGGAAGTTCTCCCTGCGCCCGATAGGGGAATTCGTCAGCAAAAACAAACGCCTGGTCATTACTGTGGAAATCCTGTTCTTGCTGGCATTTGCCGTCTGGACGCTCCTGCGCGCCTACGCCCCCTATAAAATCATGCAAACCGGCGGCGAAAAGTTCATGGAAATCGCCTTTCTGAACGCCATCCTGAACAGCAAGCAGTTCCCGCCGCTCGATCCCTGGTTGTCGGGGTTTTCTATCTCGTATTACTATTTTGGTTATGTGATGATGGCAATGATCACCAGGCTTTCCGGCGCGCCAGCCGGGATTGGGTTCGAGCTGTACGATGCGTTGCTCTTTGCCCTGACGCTCTGCGGCGCCTTTGGCGTGGTTTATAACCTGGTTGCTGCAAGCCAATGGAAAAGAGTTGAGACGGCGCAATCTGAGCATCGGCAGCCAGTTGGCAGCGGCTTGCTTGGGGCGTTGTTTGTTGCCATCCTGGGCAACTGGGAAGGGCTGCTGGAAGCGCTTTACTCTAAACGAGCGCTGCCAGAAAGCTTTTGGAGATGGATCAACATACCCGATTTGCTCAATGCGCCTGCCACTGGAAGCTGGTACCCAGGGACAACTGGCGGCTTTTGGTGGTGGCGGGCGTCACGGGTGATACAAGACCTCAACCTGGATTACCAGCCCATTCCCGTTTCGCCGATCTCTGAATTTCCTATCTTCAGCTTCTTGTTAGGCGATAACCATCCTCATGTGATGGCGCTGCCATTTGTGCTGCTTGCCATTGGGCTGACGTTCAACCTGTTCTTGGGTTTAAGGCGGTACGCCGGAACGAATCATCCAGCAGGCGATCTGCAGGGACAACGATCGGATGAACCGAAAGAAAAAACATCACCTCTCTCCTGGAGAGAACGCGCCAGCCGCTGGAACCCGGCTGCCTTTGGCTGGAGAACCAGCGATGATTCGCCGGGCGCATCAGATTGGGTCTTCTTCCTGAGCAGCGCGTTGACCCTGGGCGGCTTGGCGTTCCTCAATACCTGGGACCTGCCCATCTACATGGGGCTGTTCCTGCTCGCCTATGGAACCGCTTTGTTCCTGAAGGAACGGCGGTTGAGTCAATTCCTGTTGCAGCGCGTCGCCGCGTCTGGCGCTGGATTGCTGGTCACTTCGATTGGCATGTACATCTTCTTCTACTTAAGCTTTGGCTCGCAGGCAGCAGGCATCTTGCCATACATCTTCCCACCCACGCGCCTGGCGCAATACCTGCTGATTTTTGGTCCATTCATCATCATCCTTTCAAGTTTCCTGGTCATCCGCTTGCTGGCGTCTAAACCCGACCAACGAGAAGTGAAGGAGCGCTTGACTACCACTGTGCGCGCCTGGGGTATCATCGTCCTGGCGTGCCTCGGCGTTTATGGTTTTCTTTTGCTGGGCGCTGTTCTCACCATCCTGGGCGGTCGCGGCGATCTATCAACACTGGACCCGGTCATCCAAACTGCCCTGGGTAACCGGACCGTTGCGGGCGTTTTGGGAGCTATCCTGAGCGACCGATTACGAAATCCCTGGCTCTTCCTGAGCCTGACAGCACTGCTTGCCCTGACTATTGGTAACCTGCTGCATCATTCACCCGCTAAATCAAATGGATTGACCAAAAAGGGCAAGCAGGTAGAATCACTACCCGGTTTGAGCGATGAGTTTGTCTTCTTGCTGGTCTTTACCGGCATCCTGCTTACTTTGACCACTGAACTGTTTTACCTGCGCGACAGCTTCGGCTACCGGATGAACACCATCTTCAAATTCTATTACCAGGCATGGGTCATGTTGGGCTGCGCCAGCGCCTATGGCATGGCGTGGCTATTCGAACCTGGCAATGGCAGCCTCCCTGTCTGGCTGCGCCGGAGCCTGCAGGCGCTCAGCGTAGTCGCCATCGGCGCGGGCATGGTATATCCCATCATGGCGTTCTACAGCCGCGCCAACGCCTTCCAAAGCACACCCAACCTGGATGGCGCCAGCGAGTTTGCGAATTATAATCCCGAAGATTGGGCAGCCATCCAATGGCTGCAACAGAACGCAGCAGCCGGTCGAGGGGGATTCAACTGGGCTGGCAGCCATCCTCCCGCTGTGATCCTGGAAGCGCCGGGCACATCTTACTCTTATGAGGGTCGCATCAGCGCCTTTTCCGGCGTGCCAGCGGTGCTCGGCTGGGCAATCCACGAAAGTCAGTGGCGGGGCAATTATGATGAACAGGGCAAGCGGGAACCAGACATCATCACCATTTTCACCACCAGCGATGTCAACCTGACGCTGGAATTACTGCGCAAGTGGCAGGTCACTTACGTGATCTTAGGTCAGGCAGAATACAGTTATATCCAAAGGCAGTGTCAGGATGCCAGCCGCCGCTGTAATCTCTCAACGGTATTGCGTAAGTTCGACCAAGCCTTGCAGCCGGTCTTTACAGAAGGCAGGACCATCATTTACCAGGTGCCATGAGGTGTGTTTCAGCCATACCAGGCGCTGACAGGCAAAAGAAAACCAAACGGATACCGAGCATTTTATGGATACGAAAACATCAGCAGCTTTCCGCCTCACGTTCGAAAAATCCCTTTACTTGATCGCATTTGGGTTAGGGCTCAGCCTTCGGTTGCTGCGGCTGGGCGCTACTCCCCTCTCTGACCATGAAGCCAGTTTCGCCCTGCAGGCGCTGGCATTGGCGCGCGGGCTGCCGGCGGAGCCAGGCGCGCAGCCAGCCTACCTGGCGGTTACCAGCCTGTTATTTGCCCTGATTGGCGACACAAATGGATTGGCGCGCCTGTGGTCGGCAGTGACGGGTAGTTTACTGCCGCTGTTTCCTTTGTTCTTTGGCGGGCTGCTGGCAAGTTCAGCCCGAATGCGTCGCGCCGGAATCATCCTGGCATTTGGGCTGGCGCTCGACCCTGGGCTGGTTGCTTTATCGCGGCTGGCAGGCAGTCCCATGGCAGCGCTGTCTTTGAGCGTGTTAGCGCTTGGCGCTGCCTTTGCCAGAAAGCCCCGGCTAACAGGCATCCTGGCGGGGTTAGCGTTGCTCTCCGGTCCCAGCCTGCTGCAGGGATTGCTCGCCCTTGGGCTGACATGGCTTGCCTGGGCGGTCCTGCTTCGCTCAGAGCTTGTCCAGCGGATAAACTGCTCGATAGCAACGGTCAACGGACCCAACAGCACACCGGAGAAATTCGCCTGGAAAGAGGCGCTGATTTACGGCGCTGGCGCTACCCTTCTCGTTGGAACGATGCTATTGCGTTTGCCGCAAGGCTTGGGCGCTTTGATGAATATCCTGCCTGCTTACCTGCAAAACTGGCAGGTCATTTCAGATGTCCCGGCGTTACGATTGCCCGCCGCGCTACTGCTGTACCAGCCTTTGGCGCTCATTGCCGGTTTGGCGACTGCCTTTGTTGGGTGGGCGCGTCCCAAAAGTGATGAATTAGCCGATCAACTATCCCATCTGTTCAGCCTGTGGGCGCTGCTGGCTCTTTTCGCTGGCATGATCCTGCCAGGCAGGCAGGTCAGTGACATCGCCTGGGCTATCTTCCCCCTGTGGGCTTTAGCCGCCTTGGGACTATCCGCCGACCTTAACTTGCCGGAGTCAACGGAACAGGCAAAGATCTCGCTGGGACATGCTGGTTTAAACATCCTCTTCTTCGTGCTTGCCTGGCATAACCTGTTGCGGATACAATACATCAACGCGGGCGCGGTCATGATGGCTGCCATCTCCGGCGGCATCCTGTTGATGTTCCTGGTCGCTGCCGTCCTGACGGCAGCCGGCTGGTCGCCCAAGACTGCCTGGCTGGGAGTTTGTTGGGGAATCAGCGCCTGTTTGGTATTCTTCACGTTCTATAGCGCCTGGTCCGCAGCGCAAATCAGCCATGCAGAAGCGCGCCCTGGTTCGGCTGTAGAGCTGTGGGGAATAGGACCTGCCGCAGGCGATGTCAATCTGCTCACCAATACCCTGGCAGACCTTTCAGGCTGGAAAACGGGGCAGAGGTATGAACTGGATCTCGCCGTCATGGTCGATTCGCCCGCCATCCGCTGGGCGCTGCGAAATTTCATAAACGCGCGCTTTAGTAAAACCATTCCAACCGGCGATCTGCCTTCGGTCATCCTCGCCTACCAAACGGAGAACCTGCCAGCCCTCGCCTCGGGATATCGCGGTCAAGATTTCGCCGCCCAAGTCCAACCTGCCTGGACTGGCGCGCTCCCCGATAACCTGTTGAATTGGCTGACCTATCGGCAAGCACCCACCTTGAGCAACCAGATCATCCTTTGGGCGCGCAGCGACCTGTTCCCAGGCGGCGACCTGGAATCAGTCAGCCAGGCTCAGCCCGAAACGATGCTTCCATAAACGAGATAGCAGCGGTAAAATGGCGGTCAGGCTGGAACCTCAAGAGAAACCATGACATTACCAGACATCATCGCAATTGATGGACCGGCAGCCTCCGGAAAGACCACTCTGGGGATGAGACTGGCTGAAAAGTTGGGCTACCTGTTCTTTGATACTGGCGTAATGTACCGCGCGTTGACGTGGGCGGTCCTCGATCGGGGCATCGCTCCCGAGGATGAGAGCGCGGTCGCCCGCTTGGCGCAAGAAATCCAGATCGATGTGCGACCGCCGTCAAAACCGGACGGGCGCACCTCGGATGTTTGGGTTTATGAACAAGATTCGCCAGATGGCATCCAGCGCGATGTTACCTGGGAAATCCGCCAGCCTGAAGTCGAGGCAAAGGTTTCTATCGTCTCAGCCTACGCCGGCGTCCGCAAGGAAATGGCGGCGCAACAGCGTAGAATCGGATTGCGAGGCAGGGTCGTCATGGTTGGGCGCGATATTGGCACCGTTGTTTTGCCGGAGGCTGGTCTAAAAATATACCTGGATGCCTCGGTGGCAGAACGCGCCCGGCGGCGCTATCAAGAACTGCGCGACCGAAATCAGCCTGCAGACCTGGAGGTGATTCTCGAGGCGCTCCAACGGCGTGACGAGATTGACACTCACCGGGCAGTTGCTCCGCTTAAACCTGCCGATGACGCTTTCATCTTGAACTCCGATCAATATGACGCCGATCAGGTGCTGAAAATCATCCTGGATCGACTGGCTGATTCACCCGAAGGGCAAGATACCCCATCTTGAGAGATTCGCCAATGCGTACTTACCGGATGCCAATCAACGTTCACTTCAACCGGCTGTGGCTACGCCCCCTGTTTCGGGGAATTTTTCGGCTGCTTGCCCAGGTTAGAATCGAGGGCAAAGAGCATATCCCCAGGGCTGGAAATTACCTGGTGGCGATCAACCATGTCTCGATTTTCGATCCGCCTTTTATCATCGCTTTTTGGACAGAACCGCTGGAAGCCATTGGCGCAGTGGAAATCTGGAGAAAACCCGGTCAGGCAATCCTGGCGCGGCTGTACGGCGGCATCCAGGTGCACCGCGGACAATACGACCGGGCGCTGCTCGAAACTGCCCTGCAGGCTTTGAACTCAGGACAGCGGTTGCTGATTGCCCCTGAAGGCGGTCGCTCTCACCAGCCAGGTTTACGGCGCGGCTTGCCTGGGATAGCCTACCTGGCAGACAAGAGCAAGCTGCCGGTGATACCGGTTGGCATCGTCGGCACGACAGAAGATTTTTTCTCCAACGCCATGCAGGCAATTCTGCGCCGAAAGCGCCGCCCGATACTGGAAATGCACATTGGCGAGCCGATCAACTTGCCGCCTGTTCACGAAAAGGGTGCAGAGAGGCGATTGGCATTGCAACGAAATACCGACCTGGTTATGAAGAAAATTGCAGAATTACTCCCACCGGAATACCGAGGGGTCTATGCCAGCTAAAGAATTATCCAAACGCCGCCCGGCAGATACTGCTATTTATCGGCATTACGAACACAGGCGCTGGGAAAAGCGCAGGCGATTTCTGCGCTTTCTGATTCGAACGATTGGATTTACCTTGCTGGCGAAGCTGGATCACGTCTCTGGCTTGGAAAACGTTCCAGAGCAAGGACCGGCAATCTTGATGATCAATCATATCGCCTTCATCGACCCCATTGCGGTCATGCACGTATTGCCGCGTAACCTTGTGCCAATGGCGAAAATCGAAGTGTACAATTATCCAATTGTCGGCATCTTTCCTCGTATTTGGGGGGTGATTCCTGTGCGCCGCGAAGAAGTCGACCGCCGCGCCATCCAGGGCGCCTTAGAGGTGCTGAGAGCTGGCGAAATCGTCTTGATCGCCCCTGAAGCTCACCGCGCCCCTCAATTGCAGACCGGCAAGGAAGGCGTCGTCTACCTCAGTCTGAGGTCTGGCGCTCCGGTGATACCGGTTGCCATCGACGGCAGCCCCGGCTTTCCGGCGCTGCGCTTCACGAGACGCTGGAAAGAACCGGGCATATCCATTAAATTTGGCAGACCTTTTCGGTTCAAACCTGCGCCGGGGCGCACAGAAAGGGAGGATTTGCGCCTCATGACCGATGAAGCCATGTATATCCTGGCAAAAATGCTGCCTGAGCATCGCCGCGGCGTCTACTCAGACCTATCCAAGGCGACTGAAACTACAATCGAATATCTGTAAATCCTCCCGCCTGGCTATCGCCGTGCTATAATTTTGGCACAAGTGTTGCATCATTCTTGACATGAAATTTGAGTTTTTACTGCTCCCGGGCGAACCCAATTTTATTTTTCCTCAAGGTCTTGGCTGGCTGGGCTGGCTGGCTTTCTGGGGAATAGCCCTGATTTTGTTCATCGAGCAATTCCAGAAGGATCAAACGCGCCCGCGCGCCCTCTCGGCTTCGCTGCGCTGGTGGATTTTCCTGTTCCTGCTCGTGCTGACTCCTCTGTTTAACTTGTTCGGCGTCATCCGCTTGCCTCCCGAAACCAGCCTGCCGCCTCCCGGCTTGCCGATCGAGAGGCAGGGAGTGGCGCTGCTGATATTTTCGTTGCTGCCCATCACCCTGGCTGCCGGGTTGTTGGACTCGACGCGCGCGGTCATCATTGGGCTGTTGACCGGCTTCATCTTGTGGCCGATGGAGACGCACAACCCCTTCACGATTCCGGAGTACGTCCTCTTATCCTTGCTGCTTTATGCCACCTTCCAGCAGCGATACCGCTCGACCTTCTACCGCTGGCTGAGGAATCCAATACCAGCCACGCTGCTGATTAGCTTTCTCTTTATCCCCGTCATCATCATTTCCAATGCCCTTTATGCCCAGGGAAGCCTGGAGACCCGGCTCGATTTCGCCTTCACCCAATTGCGATACGAATGGGCTGTGCTGGCAACTGAACTAGCCATCGCTGGGGTGATAACGTTTATCCTGACATTCGCCTACCCGCGAGCCTGGGGCAATATCAGCCCATTGACTCCATCGCCAACTGAACGCAGCCTGACAACGCGTTTCCTGTACAACCTGGCGCCCCTGGCTTTGCTGCTTTTCATCTTGCTGATTGCAGTGAGCTGGAGTGTCGCCGGCGATGTAGCGCGTACGATGCTGCAAGAACGCATGGTAAACACCGCGGAGAACGCCATCGCCGTGATCCCTTTGTTCATTGGGACAGGACAGAACCTGATTCAACAGATTTCGCAAGACCCAATCTGGTTCAACGCGCCCCCCGATATACAGGCAAGCAGTTTACGAGCCAATTATCATCTTGTGCCTTATTTTACTCAGTTGCTGTTGCTCAATACCGACGGGGAACTGGAAGCCAGTTATCCTCCCCTGGATGCCAGTCAAAATCCGCTCTATGAACAGGAATTAGCAGGCATTCAACGGGCGCTGGAAGGCATTCCCCCCATTCAGACCTATACCATCCCGCCGCTCGAAAGCCAACAATCTGCCCTCGTATCCTTCATCGCCTCGGTAAAATCCGAAGATCAACAAACCGTCAAAGGGGTTCTGATTGGCAGGACAGAGATCGAAGTCAATCCGATCAATTCTTCTATGCTGGTTAGCCTGAAAAGCATGACTTCGCTGGAAGGCTCCGGCATGCTGATCGATGAAAACCAGCAAATCTTATTTCACTCGAATTACAGTGGTTTGCTAGATGCGTACACGGGACCAGTCTTCGACCAAGGGCAAAGCATTGAAGACCGCGCACCGGACGGCAGCCGGCGGTTATTGTACTACCTGCCAGCCCGCGGGCATCCTTGGGCAGTGGTGCTTACTGTCCCTGCGCGCGTGGCGCAGCAGCAGGCGCTCAAGATTGCCACGCCACTCTTGCTGACCATTTTGTTCATCTCGCTGCTGGCAGTGATCTCGCTGCGATTCAGCGTGCGAATCATCACCCGCTCGCTGGAAACGCTGGCTGCAGAAGCCGACCGGATTGCCAGCGGTAAACTCGATCACCCTCTGGCGGTCTCCGGGGAAGATGAAGTCAGCCGATTGAGCCGGTCATTCGAGCAAATGCGCCTGAGTTTGAATTCCAGGCTGGAGGAGTCGAAACGCCTGCTGGAGGTGAGCGAAGGGATCGCTGGAAACCTGGAAATGGAAGAGGCTGTCAAGCCTTTGCTGCAAGCCGCCCTGACCACCGGCGCCTGCGCAGCCCGCATCGTACTTACCCAGGCGGCGCTGCCCGAAGCCGAGCGCGACTACGTTTACCCGCGGCACTATGGCGCGGGCAGATGCAACGACCGCTTCAGCCACCTGGATGATCAGGTGCTCAACCTGACCAGCCAGCAACCACGGGTTGCCCTAAACCATCTCAGCCGAATCAGGCTGTTCAATATGCCAGCGGGAAAGATGCGCCCTGAGGCGCTGCTGGCTTATGCCATTAACCACGAAAAAGTCCATTACGGCACGTTATGGCTTGCATTTGATCAACCTCACGAATTCCGCGAGGATGAGATGCGCTTCATCGCCACGCTGGCGCGGCAGGCAGAACTGGCAGCGACCAACGCCCGTTTGTTCCAAAATGCCGACATCGGGCGGCAAAGGTTATCCAGCATTCTGGCTTCCACCGCCGACCCCGTGTTGGTCACCGATTCCCAGAACCGCCTGTACCTGGCAAACCCGGCTGCGCTGCAGGTATTGGGCATAAACAGCCCAGCCGGCTATGAACAGCCGCTGGATAAAGTCCTCACCCATCCGGAGCTGGTGCAGTTGCTCAGCTCATCCACAGAGGATCAACAATCAGCAGAGATTCTGCTACCCGATGGACATACCTTCCTGGCGGTGGCGTCGCCCGTCCTGGCAGGAGGGCGTCAGGTAGGGCGGGTATGCGTCTTGCGAGATGTGACCCGCTTCAAGGAGCTAGACGCGCTGAAATCGGAATTCGTCGCCACAGTGAGCCACGACCTGCGCGCGCCGCTGACCCTCATCCGAGGGTACACCACCATGCTGGAAATGGTCGGCTCGCTGAACGAACAGCAAAAGAACTACACCCAGAAGATCGTCGCCAGCGTAGAAACGATGTCAAAGCTGGTCAATAACCTGCTGGACCTGGGACGACTCGAAGCCGGGATAGGCTTACAGCTCGAAATTGTGCCGGTGCGCGAGGCGCTGGAGCGCGCCATCGCGCCATTACAACTGACCGCCGCGCAAAAACAGATTCAGCTCAGCCTCGAAATGCCCGAGGACACCTCTCCCTTGATCGAAGTGGATCACGCTCTGTTGCAGCAGGCTTTGCAGAACCTGATTGAAAACGCAATCAAATACACCAACCCCGGCGGGACTGTGCGGGTGCGAACGCTGGCGCACGATGACAACATCATTTTCGAGGTCAGCGATAACGGCATCGGCATCGCGCCGGTTGACCTGCCCCGGCTGTTCGAGAAATTCTATCGGGGAGCGCAGCGCGATGCCCGCAAGCAGCAGGGCAGCGGGCTGGGCTTGGCGATCGTCAAATCGATCGTCGAACGGCACGGCGGCAAAGTCTGGGTCGAAAGCCAGCTCGGCAAAGGCAGCACCTTCTCGATCCTGATGCCCATCCGGCAATCAGGACGAGAAAAATAGCGCCTCGCCTGTCATAAGAAAGCGCCTCCCCCCGGCGGTTACCCCTTATTTCCCCTGCCGATTCACCCGGAGATGGGATTGGCAGGAGCCTAAAAAGCGGCTAAGCTGGGGATATGAATACGCTACCCGCTCTTCCCGGCTTTACCCTACAAGCCTACCCAGCCCGGCAGGATGGCTCGATCAGCCTGCTGCTCCATACCCGCGAACAGACGCCGCATCTACTGGAACTGGCGGCGTACCTGGGCATGCGCGGGTCTTTGCTGGCGCTGGACGGCGGCAATTGTTTTAATATCTACACCGTGGCAGCCGCGCTTTACCGCCTGGCGCCGGCTGGGGCAGGTCGCCACGCCTTTACCCAGGCGGTCCTGCAACGCATCCGGGCGGCGCGCGCCTTCACCTGCTTTCAAATGGCGGCGCTGGTGCACCAGGCGCTCACCCTGACCCGCAGGATGCCCGTTCTGGCGCTGGAATTCCTGACTACTTTTCAGGATGAGAACATCCCGCTGCGTGAGCGTAAGCGGCTGTTGACGATCTGCCTGGGCGATCTGAAGGGACTGGCGCAGTCAGCGCCCGTGCTGGCAACCGTGCGCGCCTCAAGCGCCCAACCGCTGCCTGCTGAACTGCTGAACATGACGATGGAAGCTGCCAGCGAAATCTGGACAGGCGCAGCGCTTTCTTGCAACTCCGAGGAGGCGCAGCCGACCAGGCAGCTCCTGCTTTTCGGCGAATGATTTATGGGACGCACACTACCCTCGATCACACTGGCATTTCTGCAAGAACAGGAAGCGTTCAATGACTTCCGGCGGGCGCTGCGGCGCCATGACCAGGCAGCGCTGGATGATCTGTTCACCTCCGCCCGCTTGCACCTGGCAGCCGCGGCTTATGCAGCGCACCCGTTGCCCTTCGAGATCTTTTTGCTGGCAATGCTGCTGGAGGAGCACAAGAAAATCCGGCTGTTGGAGCAGGAATTAGCCAGCCTGAAGGGCGCCACCCTGCCAGACGCCACGGAACATATCCCCCTGGATGGATGAACTCACCGGCTGGCTGTTCGAACTGTATCCCCATCCGGAAGCCGGGATTGTGCTCTGGCTGCTGGATGACACGGGAGAAAGGCGGCGGCTGACCCAGCGCTTCCCGGTCACCTTTTACATTGCAGGAGCGGCAAAGGAACTGCGCGCCGCCTGGCGCTTTCTCAGGGCGCAACCCATTGAAACCTGGTTAAGCCGGACGGAACGCCGTGAACTCTTTTCGGGGCAAAACATCCCTTTGCTGGCAGTGCAGGTGACTCAGCCGCGCCAGCAGGCGCAACTCTTTCAACAAGTTCAGCAACGGTTCCCCGATCTTACTTATTATGACGCCGACCTGCCGCTGGCGCTGCGCCACGCAGCCGCCTGGAATACCTTTCCCCTGGCGCGCTGTCAAATCATTCGGGACGAGAGCGGCTGGGTGCAGGAGATCATCACACTCGACACCCCCTGGGAACTGGACCCTGCCCTGCCGTCGCTGCGCGTGCTGAGGCTGGAACCAGATTGCGACCCGGCGCATGCTGAACCGCGGGCTGTACTGGTGCGACAAGAAAACCATGTCTACCGGCTGGCATTCAACCCGCCGCGCCCGCTGTTAATCAACCTGCACGCCATCATCAAGCGCTATGACCCCGATTTGCTACTGACAACCTGGGGAGATACCTGGCTGCTGCCGCGGCTACTGGAACTCGAAGCCCAATGGGCAATCCCTTTGGGGCTAAACCGGGAGGCGAATGTAGCGGCGGCAACCAAACCTGAGCATTCCTACTTTTCCTATGGGCAGATCGTTTATCGCGGTCAGCAGGTACACCTGTTTGGGCGATGGCACATCGACTGTGATAACGCGCTGCTATATGATGACTTCGAACTGGAGGGCATTCTGGAATTCGGACGTGTGACCCGCCTGCCCATCCAAGAGGCGGCGCGCGTCTCGCCGGGCACGGGCATCTCGGCAATGCAGATTGTCACGGCGCTGCAACAGGGCATCCTGGTACCCTGGCACAAGCAGCAGCCAGAGCGGTTGAAAACGGCGCTGGAGATGATGCAGCGTGACCAGGGTGGATTGATCTACCAGCCCATCGTGGGGCTGCACAGTCACGTGGCAGAGGTGGATTTCATCTCGATGTATCCCAGCCTGATGGTGCACTTCAACATCTCGCCGGAAACCGCCGGCGAACAGGTGGGCAACCCTGCCGAGCTGGAGCCGTTCGCCAGCCAGGCGGCGCCCGGCTTGGTGCCGCAAACGCTGCGTCCGCTCTTGGAAAAGCGCCTGGCGCTCAAAACCCGACTGGGACAGATGTCCGCCTGGGACCCGCGCCGCAAGGCAAACCAGGCGCGGGCTTCGGCGCACAAGTGGCTGCTGGTAACCTGCTTCGGTTACCTGGGTTACAAGAACGCCCGCTTTGGGCGCATCGAAGCCCACGAGGCAGTCACCGCCTATGGGCGCGAGGCGCTGCTGCGCGCCAAGGAGGCTGCCGAAGACCTGGGCGGCACCGTCCTCCATCTGTACGTGGACGGCATGTGGGTGAAGCACCCGGAGTGGCAGTCGCCGAATCAGTTCCAGGCGCTGCTGGATGAGATCGCCCGGCGTACAGGGCTTTCCATCAGCCTGGACGGCATCTATCGCTGGGTGGCATTTCTGCCCTCGAGGATGGACAGCCGTGTGCCGGTGGCTAACCGCTATTTTGGCGTCTTCGAGGATGGCACACTCAAGGTGCGCGGCATCGAGGCGCGCCGGCGCGACACCCCGCCCTGGATCGCCCAGGTACAAATGAGCCTGCTGGAATGCCTGGCGCAGGCGCCATCGGTGGAAGAATTGCCTGCCCAATTGCCCAGGGCGCTGGCGCTGCTTCGCTATGAGCTGAAACGGCTGGCTGACGGAAAAGTGCCGCTGGAGGGACTGCTGGTCTCGCACCGGCTGGGCAAGGCGACAGATGCCTACCGGGTGGCGTCGGCGGCAGCACGGGCAGCCAGGCAGCTCCAGGAAGCGGGCAAGAATCTGCAGCCCGGTCAGCGGGTGCGCTTCCTGTACCTGCGCGGCAAGCCCGGCGTGCATGCCTGGGACCTGCCACAACCGCCTGATTCAAAAACAATCGACCTGATCCGCTACCGCGATCTGGCGCTGCGGGCAGCCAGCGCCGTGCTGGAACCGCTAGGCATCGAGGAAGGAGCGCTGCGGAATTGGGTCTTGTATGGCTTTCAACAGATGGCGATCAGCGCTCAGCTCAACGGAAACACTGCCGCCACCATCCAGGCAGTAAATAAGGCAGCGCTGATGGCAAAAACCCAGCAGCTGCGCTGAAGCGCGCTGGCTGCAGCGTGGATGCCTAACACCAGGGGAAACAGCGGCAGAATCAACAAGATAAAGAATAACGCCGGAGTCAGTCGCAGCGCCAGCAGCAGGGCGGCAACGATGACCACGGTCTGCAGCAGCCAGCCGGCAATGACTCTTTTCCAGCCTGAGCTTGCATGCCCGATAGAGACCAAAGAAACCGCCAGGAACCAGGGAAAGCAGCCCAGGGCGCCCGGCAGCCAAAGCGCCAGGCGCGGCGGGATAAGCAGCCAGGGAAGCCAGACCGGGTCGCCCAGCAAGCCCACTCCGCCCCACAGGAGAGCAAAGATCAGCAATCCCTGAAAAAGTTCCTTCCAGGCAGGCAGCCTTAGCGGCGGGCGCAGGATAAGCAACGCCAATAGCCCCGAGACGCCAAACCACAGGAAAAGGTAGCCGCCGACCAGCATACCCAAAAACTGGCTGATGTTTAACCCCGCCAGTCCAGCCAGCCAGAGCAACAGGGTTCCCCCCATAGCCCCGCCTGCCAGCCCCATCAGGCTTTGCCAGAAAGAGAACGTTTTTTGAGTTAATGACCAGGATTGCGATCGAGGCGCCCAACCCAGGGTGAGCCATATGACACCCAGGATGCCAATGCCCAGCCATGCTGCCCGCCGATCCACGAAGTCGCGGCTGCCAGACTGCACGCCAAAAGACGCCTCCAGCCACTGGCGGACTACCAGGTGTGACCGGGGGGCGAACAAGATGGTAATATGTTCAACGCCAGGGATGATGACCAGCCGGCGCGCCTTTCCCTGCGCCGCTTCACCGCCTTCGCCGCCAGCTTGCGTCAGCAAAGAGCGGGCATTTTCCACAAAGTTCGGCTCCAGGCTCCCTGCCATCAAGAGCAGGTTGCGCGGCAGCTCTGGGGTCACGGCAACGCCTACTGGCGAGATCGCAATGGTAGCTGCTGTATCCGGGCGATCCTGCCCAAAACGCAGCGCCACACCGCTGCCCATCGAATGCCCCAGGATGGCAACCTTGCTCGCGTTGCCCAGTCCTCGGCGCTGCGCTTCCTCCAGGACAGCCAGGGCATCGGCATCCAGCGCGCCAGAATCGCGTGAACCTGTCAAAGGCAATGGATTGGCGCCGTGACCGGCAAAATCCCAGGAAGCTGTGACAAAACCGGCGTGCGCCAGGGTGAGCGCAAAGCCGCGCATCAGGCGCTCCGAACCGGCAAAGCCATGAGCAATCAATACGATTGGTCTTGACGCCGGGTCAATGCCGGCGGGCATCATAAAGGTAACCGGCGCGCTGCCAGCCTTAGCCCGGATGACCTCTAAACCGGACGTTGCGCTCAGGATGCGCCAGGCAGCGATCCCCAGTAAAACCAACCCTGCTAATCCAAGCAACCAACGGCGAATTCTCATATCTCACCCCATGACAGGTTTAGGACGACCAGCCTGGCTGATAATTACCATGAAGATCACCAGGGCTATCATTAAGTCGATCAGGACGGCTGCAACAGTCACCCAGGAACCCACAGACTCGAAAAGCTGTCCGATCAGCCAGGGCAGGAACATGCCGCCCAGGCTGGCGCCGACGAAGAACCACGAAGTGAGCTGCCCGGTGATGGTCAGGTAACGCTCTGCCAGGGAGATGGTGGTGGGGAAAATAGACGCCATGGACAATCCCAAGCCAATGGCGCCGCCCCAAAGAGCAATGACCGAGTGGGGAAAGATCAGGATGAGAGACAGGCTGAACAGGCAGCCCAATAAGTCTAACAGGATCACGTTGCGGAGGGGAAAGCGGTTGGCAATGGGCACAGAGAGCAACCGCCCCGCCGTCAGCGCACCCCAAAAGGCGGAAGTGAGGTAAGCGGCTGAAGCCTCGCTGCCTAATGCCCTGGTGATAGTGTAAGTGAACACCCAATCGCCAAAGCCCACTTCAGCGCCAACGTACAGGAAGAAAAAGGAAGCCAATAAGACTACCAGCCAGGGGCGCGCCGGGGCGCTCTGCGCGCCTGATGTCTCGGCGATGGAAGGCGGGCTGGGCTGCAAAGCCAGCCATGCAGCCACCGGCAATGCCAGCAGCGCCAAAATCCAGAACGCCCATTGGATATCGCCCGTGCGCGCGATCACCTGCGCCACGATTACGGGCGTTAGAAATGCGCCTAATCCAAAAAAGAAATGCAGAGCGTTCATAAAAGGTCCAACTTTGCTGCGATGCACCCAAACGAGCAGGGTATTGCCGCCAACATCCAAAGCGCCGGAGCCCAGGCTCTTCAGCATCAACACCGCCGTCAACAGCCACAGCCAGGAGAGCGATGGAACCAGGAAAAACGTCCCGGAGATGATTAGCAGCATAATCACCAGCACGCGATGCCCTGGCAGACGATCGTACAAGCGACCCCCCAGCAGCGACCCTAGCAAGTAACCCAAGGCGCCCGCCGGGAAAAGGAAACTGACCTGGCTCAAGCTGGAACCAGTTTGAGCAGCCAGGCGCGGCAGCGTGGGTCCGATGACCGCGCCCACCAAGCCCAAAATGACAAAGGCGGCGTAATAAGCCGCTGTTTTGTTCCACTGTCCAGCGATCAAGCTGGGTCCATCAGGCTTCGATAAGGGTATTTCCATAGGTTCGGCATCTCCAAGATGAAAGGGAGTAGAATTTTCGACTCGGCTTATGGTCGATAGAATTGAATAACGCCCCAGCGCCCATTGGTCAACCAGCCAGCCTCTTGAGCATCGAGTTCCTCCGCCTTTCCCGGCTTCAGCGCTACCATCACGGGTGATTTCGAGACGCGCAAGCCTAACCAGGCAAACGGCAAATAGCCCAGCGCAGTTTCAAGCGGGGTGTCGAAAGCCCAGTGGCGGTCCCCCAAAAAGCGGCGATAATTGGCGTCTCCTTTACTGATCAGCAAAGCGGAAGCCCGGAAATCCCGAATCAAATCATCTGGAAGCTCCCAGCCTGGCAGCGGAGAAGTCCAATAGAAATGGTCATGCACCTTTAGGAGACCCGCTGCCAGGCGCTCCTGGAGGCGCAAACCTACACGGTTTACCAGCGAATCCTCTGAAGCAGCCAGATAAGCCAACGTCTGATGGATATCAGATGGCATGGCATCGGAAACGAACGTCGGATGTGGCTTGGCGTGTAAACAGATGACCTGCACAAGATCAGTCTCCAGCAAGAAATCACAGAGCAACAAGTCCTGCACCAACTCTAAGCCGGCGTTATCGAGAATCAGGTCAACGCGCCTCGCATGAGATTGCCGGTTGAGTAAATCGTGAGATACTGCCAGCGTATGATCGCTTAACAGGTGGCGGCGCTGCGCCTCCTCAGGATGGTCAGGACGATTCGCCTGCCCGGCAGGCCACATGCTTAGATCCACCTGGTTGCCCCACAAGTTCGCCAGCAAGCGACGCGCCAGCCTGGTTTCCAACGGTTGAGAAACGTTATCCAGGTCCATCTGCAGGCGAGAGCAGGCAAGGCGTATTTGCTCATCAAACTTCACCAGCCCTTGTTGTTTTTGCCAGGCATACGGATCGCGCATGAAATTCACGCCAGGCTGGAAATAACCGGTGGCTTCGAGAAGGCGACGGTAGAAGTAAGTTTCTGCCAGGAACCAGGGAATTTGCAGCCAGTCCATACCCAAATAAGGCTGAAGATAGTGATTCCACGCTGCCCGGTCAGGAGCTGCGGAATCATCCAGGAGGCGAACCTTGCCTGAGGGCAGCTCAGCGACCAGGCGCTGCACTTTTTCTTGAACCGGTAAAGCGAATTCATTTTCCTGTAGCACGCGTAAACCGATCGCCGGCAGCCGCACGGTAATGGTATGATGCGCAAACGAGCCGATCTCTGCACCGCGCAGCGGCTCGGGAAGTGGATTTGGCAGTAATTCTTTCCGAATCAATGTCACCTTGAAAGCAAATGATGCTCAAAAATTGGCTGTCACTCGACTTTTTCAGTCTCTGCAAACATTTCCGTGTAATCCACCAGCGTAATGATGGCGCTGGCAAACAAAACCAGCAAAACGCCCCATAGGAGCAGCATTTCCAGGCTACTTAATCTGAGCAAAAAGCGAATGCCTATCATGATAATTGGGAACGAGATCGCCATAGCGACCCCGTGAATCACCATGCGGAACTTGTTACCCCGCCATGCTAACGCCTGCCCCCAGGTCAACAGTGCGCCTACCACAGCGCCAATAATCAGATCCGTTTGCCAGGTCAGCAGCGGATGAGAAACAGAGTAATAGAACATAAACGGGATGGCGAAGAGCATAAACAACAGAAAATTATAAAAATCGTATTTCCATGAAACCGGAATAGGCGTTTTATGGAGTTTAGGCTCAGTATAGTGCATGATCACAACTCCTCCTGCAATCCCAACTGCCAAAATGACCAACGCGCCAGCCAGATTCACAGGACGCAACCAGGACGCCACCAGGAAACCGAGAATCATGGGAAGGTTTTGAGAAAATTCCCACTTCAGCGCATGTGAATATTTTACAAAACTCATTGTCCCTCTCCTGTCTCAACCAGCTCTGCGCGCCGCTGCAACAACAAGCCATGTAACGCAGCGCGATCAGCAGGATAAGTCCAGAATACCGGCGCCCACAACAGCATGCCAATCAGCTTGGGCAACGGCACCAATAACAGCAGCATGCTGGTCACATCACCCCCCATCAGTTCAACCACCCTGCCGCTCAAGGCAACTGCCAGCGACCCTACTGCCCCCACCACCATATCCATCGCCGCGCGTCCAGTGGCGCGCAGCTCTGGGCGCAGAATCGCCTGCGCAATCGGCCAGCGCGCCCCGGTATCCACGCTGCTCAAGCCCAACCCAGAGAGCAAACCAAAAATTAGCAGAGGCGCCAGGCCGCGATTCCCCAGCCAAATGAACAGGCTCAAAGCGGGCAAGGAAACAATCAAGCCCACCTGCGCCATAGCTGCCCGACCATAGGTCGGATATTTCCGCTCCAACTGGTCGCCCAACCAGCCAAAGCCCAAATGTCCAAGCAAGGTGCCCAAAACCAACAATCCAACCACCATAAAGGCGGAATCGCCTAAATTGAGGCTGTCCAACCAGGTAAAAGACCAGCCATAGACGACCGCCATGCCAATGTTATCGAACGACTGCTGGAACAGCAGCACCCACCAGGTGCGGATGCGGGCAATCGAGGGCATGTCTGCAATGCGGAAAGAATACCGCTCTACCCTTTCCGCCGAGACCAGCCCACGAATTTCAGGCTCTGCAGAACCGCGCGGCGGATCGCTGATGAAAACAAACAAGATGCCCGAAATAACGCTGACCAACCCCATCAAGATAAACCCATAGCGCCAGCCTTCCGGGCTCAGCCCGGCAAGTATGGGCAGGATGAAAAATGACGCCAGTGTGCCGCTAAAGCTGACGGCGGTCATCACGCCTGCCGCGCGACCGCGGTCGCGGCTGTCGAACAAATCGCTCAGCAACGAAAACGCTGCAGGCCAGAGGACGCCCAGTCCCAGCGAAGCCAGGATACGCACCAGAAAAAGCTGTGTCAGCGATTGCACGAAGGCAATCGCCAGCGTCCAGACGCCCCAAATCCCGGTAATCCAGATTAACAGGGTTTTACGAGAAAAGCGGTCTGCCGCCCAACCCCATAAAGGCAAGGTGAGCGTGCGAATCAGGTCGCTGATGCCCAGCACCGGACCTAATTGGCTGACCCGCAACCCAAGCGATAGATACATCTTTGGCCATAAAATTGCCAGGGTTTGATTCTCAGAGGAATCGACAAAGGCAGCCACGGAGAGAGCAAAAACGGTGTACCAACGCCGTTTCGCAAAGGAATTGGCAGCAGGTGTAGTTTCGGTCAAGGGATCGCTCCTGAAAGAGAGGATTGGAGGGTAAGAGCTTCCAGCGCCACGCGCAGCATGACCTGGATTCCGTTCTCGACGACAGGTCGAATAGGCTGATAATTTTCTGGGGATAAGGATGCCGATTGGCGCGCCAGGTTTCCGTCGGTCACAAAAATGCCCCCGGCGCAGGCGCCATTCAGGCTGGCAATGACCAACAGGGCAGCATATTCCATTTCCACTGCCGCCACTTTCGCCTGCTGCCACAGTCCAATCGTCGAAGGCAGCAAACCAGGATAGAGATGCGCCTGGGTTACAATCACCCCTTCCCGCCAGGTGACTTTTCGAGAACGGGCAGCCGTTTGAAGCGCCAAAATCAGATGAGGATCGGCGTAAGCCGGGTATGCCAGGGGCACTAACTGCTCGCTGGTGCCGTCCTCGCGCACCGCAGCCAAGCCAATGATCAGTGCGCCATCCTCGATATCCGGCTGCAATGCACCGCACGTGCCCGCCCGGATGAACACCTGTACGCCTCCTTGCAGCAGCTCCGTGAAGCACACACTGGCGCCGGCAGCGCCAACGCCATGTGAACAAACTGTGATTCTCTGCCCGGCATAATGCCCCGTGTAGGTTACATAAGCGCGGTTAGCGCCCACCTGACGGGGGTTTTCCAGCAAAGCAGCCGCTGTCTCAGCGCGGCGAGGGTCTCCTACCACCAGTGCGCAGGACGCTAAATCGGATGGGTTGACTTGCAAAACGGGAAGGATAGGCTTCAATGAAAATTGTTCCTAATGAGCAGCGCGCGATGACTATGAACAATCAATCTTGATGTACAATTCATGCAGGCGAATAAACCAATTATACCGAACTCTGCGGAGGCTGGAATGTCATCACAACATGTCGTCGTCGTTGGCGCTGGAATTGCCGGGCTAACAGCCGCTTATCGCCTGCAACAGGCGGGGCACCATGTACAAGTTTTGGAATCCGATGCAATTGTCGGCGGGCGGATGATCACCATACAGTGGCAAGGTTTTTCCATTGACCCTGGCGCAGAATTCATCACCGGCGCAGACAAATTCCTGCTGCAAATGGTGCGTGAATTGGGCATTCAAGATAAATTGATCAATTACAGCGATCAGCAGACAGGTTTTTACGTCAGCGTGATGCGCGATAACCAGGTGCACCGGGTAAACTTCATGTCTATCCCTTCCTACCTGAGCTGGAAGGGCGTATCGCTGGGGGGGCGCCTGGCGATGCTCAAGCTGCTGCCCTATATGATGAGAGCCGGGCGGGCTGACATTTACCGGCCCGAAGAAGGTCCATTCGAGGACACCCAAGGCATGGAACAATTCTTCTATGAAAAGATCAACGGAGAAATGTTCGAGTACTGGGTGCAGCCGACCATGGACGTATTCTGCGGCTATACCGTGGACGACCTTTCAGCCAAGATGCTCCTGATGCTGTTTGGGTCTTACCTCTCGCAAAAGTTGTACACTTTCCAGGGAGGCATTGGTTTCTTCCCCGATACGCTGGCTTCGAAGCTGCCGGTTCAATTCAACGCTGCCGTTCAACGCATCGAAGCAGCTAAGGGAGAACGCGGCGCGACCATTCACTACCAGACGGAAGGCAGACCCCAAAAAATCGATTGCGACCAGGTCGTCGTGGCAGTCCCCGGCGATGCTGTCCTCAAGTTGTTCGAGTCGCCAAAGCCAGCCTGGCAGGCATTTTTCTCTCAGGTGCGCTACACGCGCGTGGGAATCGTCTATCACCTGATCGAAGGGGATGATCCGGCGCTTGATGAGGGCGGCATCATGTTCCCGCGAAAAGAACCGTGGAAGCTCTCTGCCCTGGGTTGGAAGAGGCGTCCCGATGGTAGAGTGCTGGCAATGAGCGACCTCAAGGCGCACTTGTACGACCTGGCAATGAGCGATGAAGCGCTCAAGAATATTATCACTGAGGAAGCTGTTCGGGCGGTTCCCCAGTTTGCCGGCAAGATCAAAGACCAGATGGTGTTCCGCTGGTCGCGCAAGGTACCGGCGTATCCGCCGGGCTTTCTCGATGCCCTGAAGTTATTCCGGCAGAATGCTCAAGAAGGTCCGGTCTATTTCTGCGGCGACTACCTGATCGGACCAAATACCGGCGCTGCCCTGGCATCTGGCTGGCAGTGTGCTGACCGCCTCCTTGAAAAAATCGGGAGATAAGTATGCCGAAATGGGAATACACCGAAGTTGTCTTCGAATATATCGGGTCGCCGCTATGCGCCGTGGCGCGGGATGGCAAAGATTTGGGAATCGCCAAAGTCGGTGAAAAGCAGAAAATTTACCCCAAGTTCCGCGCCTATCTGAACCAGCTTGGCAAAGAGGGCTGGGAGCTGGTCGCCATGGTTCAAAACCGGGCTTACCTGAAACGCCTGATTGAATAAAGTGGTGAACAACAAAGCTCAATCATCGAGGTTTTTATGGAACAAGCCGGTTGGAAGTTGAACGAATACGAATGTTTTGAAGCGCCTGCGGTCACGGTGCTTTTTTATCATAACCATTACGAAGAAGGCAAGCAAGGCGGCGTCGAAATCATCCAGCGCAGCCAGCGCATTGCCGGGAATGGCAACCTGAGGCTAGGCGCTGCTCCCGGTCAATGGGGTGTCCTGCCGCACATGGGATCACGTCAGGTCAGCCCTGACCAGCAGGTGTTGAGCATCAGCGGCGAATACCGCGAGCAAGGACTGCACTATACCGTACGCCTGAGACCGGAGGGAAAAGCCTTGCGCCTGACCGTCATTCCAGAAAACTTTCAGGCTGAATACACCAAGCCCTACAGCTTCAACCTGGAGTTAATCCCGAGCATGTACATGGGACAAGCGTTCATCCTGGATGAACAAGCTGGCATTTTCCCCCGGCAGTTTGACTCTCCCATGAGATACGGTCCTGCCGGGCATCTGGAACCGGTTCCGCTGGCAGAGGGCAGGAAATTCATCGCTGCGCCGGATGAGGCGGCTGCCCGGCTGGAAATCGAAGCCCTGTCAGGCGAATTGAACCTGCTGGACGGGCGCGCAGAAGCCCAGAATGGCTGGTTTGTGGTGCGCGGACTGGGCGACCGGTCCAATGGCGTCATCGAATGGCGCATCACCCCTGCCATATCGCCCGGCTGGATCAGACCGGCGGTCATTGGCTTTTCGCAGGTGGGCTACCATCCGCTGCAAAAAAAGGTGGCTGTCATCGAACTGGATGCCCAAACGATCCGCCCGAGCAAAGCGCGTCTGGTGCGCTTGCACCAGGATGGGACGACTGAAACGGTGAAAACAGCCGACCTGCCCTTATGGGGTGAATACTTGTGTTATCACTATGCACAATTCGACTTCAGCGAAATCCGCCAGCCAGGATTGTACCGCCTGGAATACGAAGACCAGGCTACACCCCCCTTCCCCATTCAGCGCACGGTCTTTCAACAAGGCGTTTGGCAGCCCACCCTGGAGACTTTTTTCCCAGTGCAGATGTGCCACATGGAAGTGCGTGACATTTACCGCGTGTGGCATGGCGCCTGCCACCTCGACGATGCCTTGCAAGCCCCCTTGAACCATCAGCATTTTGACGGTTATCACCAGGGCGCCCAAACGGAGACTCCCTACGCTCCGCTGCAACACATCCCATACCTGGATGCTGGCGGCTGGCATGACGCCGGCGATTATGACCTGGCGGCTGGTTCGCAAGCCAGCACGACCTTCGTCCTGGCATTGGCGTATGAGACCTTTGGAATCGATTCAGACCAGACGACGGTTGACCCGCAAAACCGCAAAGTGATTCTGCACGTTCCAGATGGCATTCCTGATATCGTCCAGCAGATCATGCATGGGGTGGAAAACCTGCTCTCCGGCTACAGGGCTGCTGGTCACAGCTTCGTGGGCATCATTGAAAATAAATTGCAGCAGTATGTTCACTTAGGCGACCCGGCAACCATGACGGACAACCTGATCAGCGAAGGGGAGTCGGATGACCGCTGGGCATTTACCAACCGTGACACCGCGCTGGAGTTCCAGGTGTGCGCAGCGCTGGCGGCTGCTTCCCGGGCGCTGCGCGGCTGGAATGAAAAGCTGGCGACAGAATGCCTGGAAACGGCGCGCAAAATATGGTCAATGGAAAGCTCACAGCCGCCGCAGGAAGCACCCAATGCCTACACCCCCCGCCGACCAGAGCTGCAACAGGCGCTGGCAGCCGTTGAGCTACTGCTGACGACCGGCGAAGCGCAATTCCGTCTTTTTCTACTCTCCAAGCCTGATTTGATTTGTACGAACATTGCAGCCGTTGGCGGGGCAGTCGCCCGAGTTCTACAACAGATTGGTGAGGCTGGTTTCGAAGGTAAATTCCAGGCAGCCGCCAGCAACTACGCTGCAAAGTTAATTGCCGACGCCAACCAGAATCCCTTTGGGCTGCCTTATACTGCTGAGAGCTGGCGCGCCCAGGCGCCCGTGTGGGGAATAGCCTGGACGTTCCTGGGAAGGGCAGTCGGATGGTATTTTCTGAGGCGAGCCTATCCGAATCTGTTCCCCCAAGAATTATTGAGCAATACCTTGACCTATGTCCTGGGATGCCACCCGGTTTCGAATGCCTCGCTCGTTTCGGGCGTCGGGGCGAAATCGCTCACCATGGCTTACGGCATCAACCGCGCCGATTGGACTTACATTCCCGGCGGCGTGGTATCTGGACCAGCGCTGCTGAAGCCAAACTACCCTGAATTGCACGACCCATTCCCCTTCTTGTGGCAGCAAAAGGAATACGTGATGGGCGGGGCAGCAACGTACCTCTTCCTGGCGCTGGCAGTGAACGCCGAGCTGGAAGGCGAATGATAGGATACCGCTGAAGTCTTTATACTCTTCGAGAGCGCGAATAAGTCATGCGCTATGCATCTAACCTGAGCACGACCTTTTGCCCCAGCCCAAGGCGCGACCCCGGGCGCAAGGGGTAAGGTTTATTCGGAGAGATCACCTCGCCATCTATTCTGACGCCATTCGTGCTGTTGAGATCGGTCACGGTGTACTGGTTTTGAAGCGGGTCATAGTTTATTTCAGCATGACGGCGCGATACTTCACCTTCAGTCGCCAGGGCAGGGATATTGCGTCCTAATAAGAACGGAAAAGCCAGCAACTCGAGCCGTTGTCCGATGTTCTCGGGAGATGAGCTTCGCTCGATGATCAACGCGGCGTTCTCACTCCCTTCGATGATCACTTGCGTGGCGTCCGAACCAGGCGGCGGGGAGACTTCCCACGGCTGCGCTGGCTGACCAGGGACCTGACTGCCCGCTTGAACAACCTCCGCTGGGTGACTGACGACGCCGCCTTCCGGCGTCGTTGCACGAACCGCTGAAGGTCGCCCGGGGGTTTCCTGGGTTGTCGCCGGACGGATAAAGAAAGTAAACGATATCTGCTTGCGCCCAATGGCTAACCGGTCGCCATGCTTGATTTCCCGCGGGGTGTTGACAGGAATTTCTTTACCCCCCAGGTACACAGGATTGTATTCAGACAACGCCTCGATAAAGTAACGCCCTTTGGAAAAAGTGATCTGCGCATGCCGACGGGAAACCGTCTGACCGTTGGGAATCAATTGCATGTTGACTGCCAGGGTCAGGTTGTGGTCCATATCCGTGCTGGGGCGCCCAATGACGGAGGGCTGCCATTGGATATCGAAAATTTTTCCCGTCGTTTCCTCGCGCAAAATGGCATAGTTCTGCGGCGGAAGCATCTGGCGGAGAGCCTGGCGGGCATAATCAAACACCAACTCATCATGAGGCTGGATATCCAATTTCTCTAAAGTAGCGTTCAAAGCCAGCGGCTGTTCCGACCCTTTGAGCGACAGAGTGTACCTGGAGGGCGTATCCGCGGCGATATCGTCGAATTCCTTCAGAATTTCATCAATGAGCATGGCAACGGTAATTGACCTTCTCACGCGGGCGCGTTGACCGGTATGCTCAAAAATGTCGATTTTGATATCGATGTAATCGTCCATTAAGTTCATCCCTTTGAACCTTCGTCATCCTGAATCAGCCCAGCCGCGCGGGCATTTTCGAGGATATCGGCAGGCGAAAGCATACTCAACATCACTTCAGGCAAGCCTTGTTCAACCAATTGCTTCTTCAGGGCTTCGATGTCATAGCGGGAAGGGTCCAATGGCTTCATTTCTGGCGAAGCTGATGCCGCAGGGGATTCTGTAACGTTGGTAGAGGCGCCAGATGCTGCCGGTTGACCGGTTACAGCCTCAGAGGCGGGCTTTGTCTCTGGCGTAAAAAGCCACTCGGCTTTCCGACGCCCGGCATGCCGTTCCTGAATCTTTTTCACCCAGGCGTCCAATGAACTCTCGACATCATCATCGCTGCCATAAGGGGTGGCTATTTGGAGCATGGACGTGATACCAGAGCGGACGATGAAACCACGCCCCATTGGCAGCTCAACATCTGCCAGACTGCGCGGGAACTTGCCATTCAGGCGGTTTACGGCGTCGGCGCTCTTCAACCCAATGCCAAAATTGGGGGCGGTAATGACTTTACGCAAGTCGTCTGAAGCGCTGGTGATGCTGATCGACCCGGCTGCGATGACGAACACCCCGGCAGTCTGGTATTTACGCACCAAGCCCGCTATGCCTTCAAAGAATGCCATCTTTTTGCGGCTTGCCTCTTCGGTAAAGGAGTCGTAATTATCTATCCAAATAGTCACCTTTCGTCGCCTTGGATTCTTATCGAAATCCAGGCATTCGGCTTCGAGTGACTTGAGGAATCCATCGAGCTGCTCAATTTCATCGATTGTCTGCACAACATGCGGCAACTCAGCCAATGAGTGCTCGCCTCCCTTCCATAGCTTGCGCGAGAAGTCTATGAGCACCATGATCATTTCTTCGGGCGAATAATGAGACGCCAGCGAGATCATCATCGTCCTCAGCGTGGTCGTCTTGCCGGAGAACGGCTGCCCGATGACGATCATATGCGGACCCTGGCGCTCGATATCGATGATTGCCGGCTGCAATGTGCGGTCATCGATGCCCAAGACGATTTGTAAACGGCGAGTTTCTGCCAATTTGGCTTCCTGCAGCAGTGGCTGTAGAGAGACGCGCAGCGCCAACGTTTCGATTTTGGAAGGCGGCTCCCCCTTCCAGGCATTGTTCCAGATTTGCCTCATGCGCTGACACATGCGGCTGATTTTCGCCAAGCCGTCAGGGTCATTTTCCTCCGGCGTAAACGACAAAGCTGTTTGGAACTCCAATGGCGTATTGCCAACGCGGACATAGCCGCGCCCCGGCACCATGCTCAAGTCTGCGGGAACGCCCCGACCCACAATCGCAGAATACTCCGAAGCATCGGACAACTTGAGGGTAAAACGCTCATTGATCAGGTTGAACAGCTTGCCGGTGAGAGCCGCCGGGACATCTGCCGAAAACAGGAAGTGAACCCCATAGGCGCGCGCCTCGCGCACGATGGAGATTAGCGGACCCATCAGGTTTTCGTAATACTCCTTAAATTCGGCAAAATTATCGATGACCACCAGAACCGCTGGCAGCCGGTGGTCTGGACGCGCCAGGTTGTATGTATCCAGGCTGTTGACTTTAGCTTCGCTGAAGAGAATCTGGCGCTGATCGATGATGTCATTGATCTTTCTCAAGACACGCAATACCCGCTCTTCTTCCTCAGAGGTAATCACTGCGCCAACGTGCGGCAGGTCTTGCAGGATGCTGAGCGCCCGTCCGCCGAAATCCAGGATGTAAATGTGCAATTCATCCGGCGAATGCGTCAGCGCCAGGCTGGTGATGACCGTACGCAGGAAGGTGGTTTTACCGCGCCCCGAAGCGCCAAAGACCACTGCATGTCCGTTAGTGAAGTTGACCATGAGCGGCTTCTGGCTCGCCTGATACGGATTGTCCACCAAGCCTATCAGTGGGCGCATGGCGTTTTTGCCCCATTGAACGCCATTCCAGTAGAACCTTTCCTCCCAAAACGTCGTCGCCATTTCGTTCAAAGCCATGCCGGTGATGTCTTCGCTATCGCTAACCCGCAGCAGCTCGACATCAGAATCGCTCATATATGCGGTATCCAGGGGCGTCTGTAAGCTCAGGATATCCGCGCCTGATTGAGTTGGCAAAAACTTGGGCCAGGGTCGCCATTGAGGTCGCGATTCTTGCTGCGCCAGGTTGCTCAGCATATCCACGATAACATCGTACAACTTGGGAGGCTCCGTTGCCTTCTGGGCGGAAGTCTTCTTGGGACGATCCAACCAAATCACATTGGAGACGACGTTCTCCTCTTGAGGTCCTTTGTAATCCCCGCCAGTGTAGGCAGTTTGAATCAGTTCGATGTTTTCGTTACCCACCTGCAGATAACCGCGCCCTGGAATTCCTGGCGGCAGGAAGGCGGCATCCGCGCGTCGCAGCACTTCACGGCTGTCATCTGGGGTCTCGACGCGCAGGCAGATGCGGAACTTGATGTTTGCTCGCATCTGATCCGTCACCCCTGCAGGGCGCTGAGCGGCAAGGATAAGCGTGACGCCCAGGGCGCGCCCCAGCCGGGTGATGCTTTCAAGCTGCGCTTTGTATTCAGCGTTCCCGGCAATCATCTCGGCAAATTCATCGATGATGATGAAAAGATGAGGGTAACGGGGTCCCTCAGGGTCAAGATTCAAGCCCTTCCGGCGATAGTGAACGATATCCTTCGAATTGGTATAAGTGTTGAGCTTTTGGCGGCGGTCCAGCTCGGCGATGATCGATGAAAACACCCGTGCTGTTGCCGATTGATCCAGGTTAGTGACGATATCCACCTTGTGCGGCAGGTGCTTGAAAGGCTCAAACGCCGCCCCGCCCTTATAATCGATCAACACAAAGTTGATGACATCGGGGCTGAAGTTCAACGCCAGCCCGATGATCAAGGTCATGAGCAGCTCAGATTTACCCGAACCCGTCGAACCGGCAATGATGCCGTGCACGCCATCCGCTTTTGCCGAAAAGGTTAGCACACGCGGCTCATTGCCCGAAAGCAGCCCCACAGCAGTATAGAGCCAGTCTGCGCTGTGAGGGTCCATGCTGCGTCGCCAGTTCTCGCGAGCCATCTCCTGCAACTGGTCAATAGAAGATATATTGAGCATCTCGAGTAGCGTCACCGTCGTAGCCAGGCTGGAACCGTAACCACGGCGGATATCCAGCGGCTCCAGGCTCCTGGAGAACTCCCTGGCAAGCTCCTGGGTTGACACCAGCTTTGTCTTTCCAACGTAGCGCAGGGTGTTGAACTCTGTCTCTGCATAACGAAAGACAGCTACCTGGTCATCATTCGGGTCGGAGTCTACTTCAATGACAGCGTTACAGCGGCTGGGCACTTTACTGCGCTCAGGCACCAGGAAGATGATAGCTGCCCCCAAAGTTTGACCATCCAAGAGGATGGTAGAAATTGCCGCCTCTCCTTCCAGGTCCTTCAGCGCGGACCACTCTGGGGCAGCTTGCAGCACATCGACCACGACCAGTAAGAAGGGCAACCTGACATCCGCGCCACTCTCTTTATCCTGCAGGCGCATGCGACGGCGCTCCAGGATAGTGCGAATGTTCTTCCAAAAGAGGCGCATGCGGTCAGCGTCGTTCTCTCCTGGCTTCTGGCTTTGCTCGAAGCACAACGTTTCAGTCTTATCGGCTTCCTTACAATGCGGCAGCGCATAAGCCCAACGCCAGTGCTGACGAGATTCGTTGACGCCGGCGACGTACAGCATGGCATCCTGGGGTGAATGAAACGCTGCAAAATCCACCAACAAAGTGCGCAGATAATCATGCACTTTTTCGACAGAGCTGCCGGTTATCCCAATCGCATGCCGTACCTGTTTTTCCTTGCCAACCTGCACTCCGCTCTGGGGAGCGCCGCTATCTGCTTGTTCTTCCTTGGCTTCGACCTTCTTTTGTTCTTTTTCGTCAACCGTCAGGCACACCGGAAACGTAATTGGAACAGAGAACAACAGGCGCGAGTCTTCTGCCAGGCGCGTCGCCTCACGAAACAGAGGGCTATCGACCTTTTCGTTTTCGGAAATTTTATAGATCACGGTGGAAGGTCGGGTGCCAATCCCCAACCTGAGGTGCATAAAATCGTGATCTTTGGGACGGCGCTCCCACAAGCGTGTGCCCGATCGAATGTCTTCCTGGTGCTCATCCTTTGGCAAGCTGATATCCCTGGCAATTGCCAGGGTTTTTTCGGGGTCAGGATAATTGTAGTAGTAATAGATGCGCTGCTGCTCGTGTTCACTTTCCATTTTACGGCGCAGTTCGCTGATGCGCTGCCGATAGGCATCTTCTGCTTTTTGGCGAATCTTCTTTTCCTGGTTGCGGGTATAAACTGCCAAAGCCACAGTAGCGATCACCGATAATAACATCGGAATCATCATGAATAAATTGCGACCCTGCCCAAACATGGACACCACGATGTACCCCAAGATCATCACCATCGGCAAAAAGGCTTGCGCCATCAACTGACCGGGATTTGCTTCGGTATCTGGAGGGTTAGGAATGTTATAGATGCCAGAAGGAAGCTCTGGTTCAATTCGTGGCGGACGATCAATGTAGATTTTTTGAGACAAGGGAAACCTCCAGGGCTGAACGCGCGGTTATTGGGGCAGCAATGACATGGCTGACATGATGAGGAGCGAAATTGCTAAAGCTGCCCCTAATACGATAAAAATCACCGTCCAATTAATCCTGGCGGGCTTTTTCTCGGCGGGAACCGGAGGAAAATAGGGCTTGAGAGCTTTGATAAAGGTCAGGACGTCGGAAAAACGCGAATGATAATCTGGACTGATGGCTTTTTCGGCAATTTCTGGGATATTTTTCAGGTCAATGCGCCCAGTTGGCTTGAATTCCCCGCGCAGCACGCTGCGCACAACCCATTCGTCTTTCTTGAGATGATACTCATACGGCGGGCGACCTGCCAGCATCTCATACAACAAAGCGCCTAAACCATAGACATCGGAAGCAGGACCGACCTGCCCCTGGCGTAACAGTTCAGGGGCGGTGTAAGCCGGTAAATTGTAATCCGAACTCCAAACCTGGGCGACATTTTCGGCGGTCTGACTCACCCCCAGGTCCAGCAGCATCGGACGGGGTACTCCCGCCTTATCGAACCGCACCAGGACAACATCGGGATTCAGGCATAAATGCAATTTTCCAGCGCGGTGAAGGTAATAAATGACATCAGCGATACTCAATATAATCCAGCCAACATGCTGAAACCAGGGCTGCGAATTTTTGAGCAGCAAATTCCGCAGGATGACCCCATCGGCATACTGAAAGACCTCGTAATACCGGATATTATCCCGAATGATCGTCCAGCCATAGGGATGCTGTTCCACCGCCCCCTGGGGATGCGCCGAAAGGAGCACCGGCAGCAGCGGATGCTGACCTGCCTTGGCTAATTGCAAAAATGCCCTGGCTTCATGGCGCAATTTGTTCTCACAGCCCGTATTGGCAATTTTGAGCAGTATCTCTTCTTCACCGCGCCGAGCCTGGTAGACAATGGCTGAACGGAGAATGACCAAAGGCTGGATTATTTCAACCGCTCCGAACCATTCGCCATTATCGAAAATTTCTGTGCCATTTTCAGCCGGGCAGTATTTTTCCTGGCACCACAGGTTAAAATCCTGCGAAATGACGTTGCAGCGCAGGCAGATTCGCTTCATAGAGCCTCGCCCAGTAGGGGCATAGCCTCAGTCGAAACCTCGAACCAATTTCAAAGGGCACCTCACGATGCCGCATTCAGCTTTCTAAAAGAAGCTATGCCCCTGATGAATAATTGTGAATGAAAAGAACGGATTCGATTCTGGCGGAACGAATTATCGAAAACGGCGCGAACCGGATTCATCGCCCGTCTGGTAATGGTTGATGGCGCCTTGCAGGTCGCTGCGTAATTCCAGCATCTTTTGCGCCATGCGATCCACGCGCGGCTTGATAACGCTGAGATAGCGTTCCACGGCAATGCCGCCCACCAACCCGACAAATGCAGTCACTCGCAAGACGGTAATCACCATCTCCAGAGTCTTGCTCACCCCTTGCAGAATTTCGCCGAAGTTACCAAAAGCCTCAGCCATTTTCTGTACCTGGGGAACATCCATAAAGACTTCTTCAGCCATGGTTTTTTCTCCTTCTACAGGTTGATGATTTTGTGAAACACATCAAAAAGCTCATTGGCTTTTGCGGTAGCCTGGCGGTCTGCTCGGTCCATAATGTCTAATGAGCGACGAATCAACCCGCTGAAATTGAGGTTAATATTCCCAATGTTCACCAATTGCGGAATGACCTCATTGGTCATTTCTGCAACAAAGCGATTGGCGCCATCGCCGCGCCACACACCGCTCAAGACCTGCTGCACCATGGCGCGCAAAGGCGCGGTAATGGCATCTTGAATCAGGTTAATCTGGGCAGTGATCGTCTGGATGACGCTGTTAACGACAGCGCGCGCAATGCGAAGTAGAAAGCCTATCATCCTGAACCTCCTCTATCAATTGAACAAACCGCCAGCGCTTCGGTCAGAAGCCTGCATATCGGCAATGGCGCCTTCGATATCCTTGGCAACTTCTTCGAACTTCTGGCTGAGTTTCATCACCGCTGGGCAGAAGGCGCTGGTGAGCGCTGCCGAAAAAGCCTCTCCCGGGTCCCCCACCAAAGCGCCGCCCTGCATTTCCTGGGCAATTTGCTGCGCCAGCCGAATCGTTTCCAAGAGGCGCTGCGAGACCGATTTGCACTGCTGCGCCATCTCCTGCATGGCTGGATAATTGAGTTTAATTTGATCAGACATATCGATTCTCCTTCACCATTGGGGAACCTTATTCGTTGAACGATTTGAAAAGCCCCTGGGCTTCATCTTCAGCTTGCCGGTAGAGGTTGACGATGGTATCTGCCGCGTTGGCTGCGGCATGCAACGCGCCGACCAGGCGACCCATAGCAGGCAGGACCAGGCTTTCCATTTCCTGGAAGAACTGCTCGGAGCCGCGCCCAATCCAGCCCGTTCCATGCAGGCTTTCCACGCGACCTTTGGTTTGAGACAGCAACTGGTTGATCGCCTCAGCTTCACCTTGAAGCTTCTTGACGATGCCTTGCATCTGCTCATAATTTAATTCGGTTTTGTCAGCCATTTTTCATCCTTTCTGAACACTTTGAGCGTTACTGTACGGCTTAGTCACATATTGATCGTAATTACTATTCTCCAGCCTGGGCATCACCTCCCTTATGCAAATGTTTTAACTTGACTCTTTCTTTTTCTTTACCGCCTTGGCAACTCCGCCTGCAGCAGCGCCCGCGCCGCCGATCACACCGGCAGCCCCTGCTGCGCCCGCGCCGCCAGCCTGTTGATCAGGTTGACCACTGGCTGCATCCGCAGAGGCTTCACCTGAGACCACTGATGGCTCGACGCCCGGTTGAGGCGCTGCCGACTGGCTGCTATATATGTAATCAGGCATAGCGCCTTGCCCGGCTGCACCCGCAGCAACGCCTTCAGCAGCCGTTTGACTTCCCATCCCTGCCCCCATGCCGTCCAGGTTTCCCTGCAGCCCAGATCCGGCGCTACCGCCTCCTGGACCGCCTCCGGCGCCGCCGCTGCCTGTTTCGAATCCTGCGCCAGAAGCTTCACCTGGGACGCCCCCCGCTGCAGATTGCCCCAATCCTCCGCTCTCAGCCGCGCCCTGAAACTGCCCAGCGCCAAAATCGGTGGCGCCCAGGCTGGCGCCTGCGCCGCCCGCTGAACCGCCGCCTGCGCCAAACTGCCCCGCGCCGAAGTCCGTTTCGCCCAGATTGACCCCTGAACCCGCGCCGCCTCCTGCCCCAAATTGACCGGCGCCGAAGTCGGTTGTGCCCAGGTTGATTCCGCTGGCTGAAATGCCTCCTACGCCAAACAGGTTGGCACCAAAGTCAGTCGTTCCCAAATTGACTGCCTCCAAATCACCTTTGAATGCACCAGCCGCTTCTTCTTCCGCTGCACGAAATAACTCCAAAATTGCGCGAGAGGTCTCTGCTGTAAAATGAAGCGCTTCGCATAAACGCTGCATTGAAGGGATTACGATTGTCTCCATTTCATCAAAAAATGCCTCTGAACCTGCGCCAATCCAATCGGAATGTAAATCATGCACGCGTTGACGCAGACTCGCCAGGACCTCAGCCAGCGCTTCCCCTTCATCCGCGAATTTCTTGGTCAGGGATTGCATTTGCTCATAATTAACAACTGTTGTTTCCGCCATAAGCTTTCCCGATCACTCCTGCATAAAACGAAACTGCACATTGGGTCCCAAAGCAATGATGTCCCCGACTTTGAGCGGCGTGGGGCGTTCAGGCGATAATACCGCACCGTTGAGCCGAGTTTTGTTGCTGCTGTTCAAATCTATAATGACAAAACTTTTACGTTGCTGGTCGTAGGCTATCTGAGCATGACGGCGCGAGATGCTCGCATCTGGGATGATCAGATTTCCTTCCTGACGTCCAATCGTAAATGGAAATTCCCGAACGGAGAAAATCCTGCCCAGGGCAAAGCCGCTTTGACCGGCAGCAATCAGCTCCAGGCGGGCAGAAATGATCTCCGGCGAAGGGACAATCAGCGTCGCGCCGCCAGGGGAATCTGTCAGGGCTGCCTGCGGCGGGGGAACACTCGATGACATGGCAGGCTTTTGCTGCGGCATTTTAGAAACACCCGAGGCTGGTGGCTTTCCCGTCCCTTTAGCTGGAATCGGTTCCCGATCGGCGATTGGCAAAGAAGCGCCTTTACCGGGTTTCAAGCCTCTGCCCAGCCGCCCTTGCGTGACCGGTGTACCTGTCAGGCTGCGGGCAAACAAGGCAGAGAGCATGAAGAACAGGATGACCACCAGGATAATGCCAACGATGGAAAATAAGATAACCGGGGAAGCCATCAGCGCGCTCCAAAGGCGCTGCAGGAAGCTGGGACGAGTGGCTTTATAAACCACGCCTTGCTTTTCAGCCGTGGCATAGACTCTGTTGTTCGCTCCCAATACTTGAATGACAACCGTATATTTCCCATCCGGAAAATCCTTTTGTCCCAAGGGTATCGAGATCGTGCCAGTGTCCGCATTCAACGGCGGACTGGAGAAGTTCGACTCTTTTACCTGAGTATTGGTCGTCTCATCCACCAGCCAGCCCTCATAACCGGTCACCAACCCCCGGTTGGCAGTCGTAATCGTGACTTCCAGATCATTGCCTGTTTGAACGATCGATTTGATCTCCACGGTGGGCAGTGTTGCCGCCGGATCGAAACCAAATTCGTGAACGAGTTCTGTCGAAGGTTTCCCCTGGTCATCTTTGACAATGGGGAATGGCACGTTATCAGCGCGGCTGACCGCTATGATTCGCAATTCGTAGTCTCTCTCCGGCGTCAGCTTATCGGTAGGGAATGTCAAGGTATTGAAGTCGGTGGGATTTTCAAAGACAAATTCAACGGTTTTCGAACCCGCCTTGGAATCCCAAATGGATACTTTGATATAACTTACCAGGTCTGGCGATGTCAGCGCAAGCTGAATGTCATAAGTCTGATCCTCAGGTTTGAACTGCAACCCGTCAAAGCGGAGAGATACTGGGCTGGGAGGACCGGGGTAATTTGTGTTGGAGTTGATCGTAAAAGCCGTCGTCAGCGTTTGATCTTTCAGCGCCAGGGTCAAAACCGCCGGATTTTGCCCTTTCTTGGGGTAAATCACCGATTCGATCATCCACTGCGCCTTGAGGGCAGCCATGATTTGGGCAAAGGACTGTGATAAATCCGCTTGACTGCCGATCGCCGAAAAGCCGCCCGTGCTGGCTGCCATGCTCTGCAGTTCCAGGGCGTTGATCCTGGCGTCCTGGCTGGATAAGCCAATGGTATGCAAAGGCACCTGGTTTTTCATCGCCAGGTCAACCAGTTCCTGGTAACTATGCCGGCTGCATTGAGAACCATCGCGCCGTTCGTCCTTGCCGTCGGTGAATAGAATCACCCCTCTGCGCCCGGGAGGCGCCTTTTGCAGCGCTTCGACTGCCGAATAGGCAGCGTCATACAGGCAAGTGCCTTTATTCGAGACAGTGTATTGGTCCACCGCATAACTCACGGCAGGGAGATTTTCTGTGAAATCTTGAAGCAGCTTGATTTCTTCGTCAAATTGGACGACCGAAAAGAGCGCATCATCCGGCGGGTTGTTGAGCGCCAGTTTGGCAGCTTCTTTCAACAATTCCCCCGAACGAGCCATGCTGCCGCTCGCGTCCAGCACCAACACCACGTAAATCGGAACATCCGGCTTTTTCAAAACCCCTTCGGAGGTTAGATTCGTGTTCAAAAGTGTCAGTTGGGCGCTGGAAATCGCAATATTCAAAATGGGAGCGCCGGCGCTGTTATCGAAAATGTTGAAATACACCTTGACGGTCATCGCATCGGCGCCTTCGACCGTCGAGACCATGTTGACCCGAATATCCCATCCCGACTGGGCAAAACCAACCGCACCTGGCTGAGAAATAACCCCAAAGATAACCACAGCCAACGCCAAGATGTGCAGGATTCGCCTCACGTAAGCCTCCGGTTGACCTGGCGGGTCAAAAAGCCTTGCCAATTCCCATCTAAAAAGAATTTTATCACCTAAAAGGTAGGATTTATAAAACTAACGAAATTGAAAAGAATTCGCTACAAGTTGCTCGAAAATGCTGGCTACTAAAATTGAGAAAGCCTGATTAATCGCTGTCTGGCGCAGTAAAACAGGCGCACCTTCAGCATTGCCAATCGAACACAAGAGGCAATATGAAGGCATCAGGCTGAAGAAACGGAATTACATCCAGAATTGAGGCAGGTACTGCCGGTAAGTTTCCAGGTAGTCATCCAGGATTTTCTGGGCGACATCCAGGTCTGTGATGACCGGGTCGAGCAGCAAGCCCTGTAGGGCAAGCTGCCGGTCGCCCGAAACGGAGGCGTCCACGCACAATTTGACCACCGCCAGCTCGCGGCGGAGCAATTCTACAATGCCTTCGGGCAGCGACCCCACCGCCACCGGTTGCGCCCCCATGCCAGAAAGGATGCCCGGCGTTTCGACGATGGCATCCAGGGGCAGGTTGGCAATTTGCCCGATGTTCGGCAGGTTGAGAGCCAATTGATAGAGGTTCTGCGCTCCCGAAATCGCCTCGATAACTTCCAGGGCGCCTTCGCTGCGGTCTTCTTTGAGGCTGTCGATTCCTTTCTTGCCCTCTGCCATCAAGGCAATTTCGCGGTGACCGTCAAAGCGACCCTGCTCAGCCCGATCCCAGTCATAGAGACTGAGGTCATATTTCTCCCACGGCTTGGTCAGGGGGTCGCTGCACCAGGGCAGGTATTCGTCCAGATGTTCGTCGCCTGGCACCGGCATCAAGCCAAATGCCTGGAACACCCGGCGGGTGAGCGGTTCGATATGGGCGTCTGCCCTTTCCCACCCCCGGCGCAGCGCAAGGTAAAGGTCTTCACCGGTGCGGCGGTCGCGGATATCGACAATCCAGGTAAAGTGGTTCAGCCCGGCAGCCTTGATATCCACCACCTCTGCCGCCTGGCGGGCAATTTGCCCCAGGATGCGCCAGTATTTCGGGTCGGCATGCGTGCTGAAGGGACCGGCGGGAATCTGGATGCCCAGCTCCTTGCTCAAGATAAACCCGACCATGCCATAACCGGCGTAAATCTGGTGGCACAAGCCGACAACTTTGACCGAACTGTAGCGGTGGATGGCATCGCAGATGCGCACCATCGGATTGGTAAAGTTGATGAACCAGGCATCGGGGCAAGCCTTTTCCATGTCACGGGCAATCTCGAGCACAGGACCAATGTTGCGGGCAGCATGGAAGAACCCGCCCGGACCGCCGTTTTCAGCATACGGCTGGCGCACGCCGTACTTCAAGGTGATCTCATAATCTGTTCGCCAAAGTTTCTCCCGCGGGGGCACTTCGATGGCTGAGACGACAAACTTCGTGCCGAGCAAAGCCTCCTGGTGGCTGGTATGCGCCGAGAGTTTCATCTGAGCATCCCATTCGCGATTCAACCGCTGAGCCAATGAGAGAACCAGCGCCAGGGTCTCAGCGTTGCGATCAACCAACGCCAATTCACTACCCCGCAACGCGCTGCTCTTCATCAGTGAGCCAAGGGTGTTCAAGCCAAAGCTGGCGCTGCCTGCGCCAATGACAGTTATTTTGGTAGGTGTCATCGTTGATCCTTTTTTACCAGAACAAGGGGGGTAAAACGTCTTTCTGCAATTCGCAAATTTCGTTGATCATCTCAACCGAGTTGTTGTACGTCGAAACCGTTGGGTCTAGCAAGATTGCCTGGAGCAGCTTGTTGCGGGACTGTTCACGATAAGCCTCGATCACCAGTTGATGAATCACGCCTTGAATGCGAATCATCTCGGTAATCGCAATCGGCAGAGGCGGCATGCGCCTGGGGTGAATGCCTTTCCCATCCACCATCGCAGGCAGCTCTACCACCATATCGTCCGGCAAGCCTGGAATGCAGCCCTGGTTCGGCAGGTTGACTGCCAGCAGTTCCCTGGGGATATCGAAAGCCAGCGCCTCGATGATTGGCACGCCCACTTCATGGGAAGGTTGCAAGTCTTCTTCACTGATGGCGAAATGGCTTTGAGCGGCAGTCCCGGCTTCGGCAGGTTGACTGCGCCGAAAGAGCGGTTTTTCCCGTAGGTGGGCAGCCGAATAGACAAAATCAGGAATTTTACCGGATTTCCAAGGCGCCTCTGTGGCAGGGTCGTAGAAGTACTGCATCAACGCGCCTGCCAGGAAGGAATCGCTCCAGCGGATATATTCCCCGATGTGATTTGCCCCGGGGTACGGATACAGCCCATAGACGCGCAGCATGATTCTGGAAAGGGCAATTTCATCCCAATCAGCCAGCCATTCTGCCTGACGCTCCTTTTCCTTGAGCAGTGGATACAAATCTTCGCCGGTTTGCTTGTGCTGGATTTTTTGAAACCAGCCGAAATGGTTCAATCCGCAAGCCAATACCTCCAACTCATCAGGCGGGATTTCCAGGAAACTGGACAACTGATCAATTCCCATGTAGATGCCATGGCACAAACCGACGCATTTGACCTTGGTCAGCTTGGAGATGGCTTCGACCAGCTTCGCTTCAGGATTTGAATAGTTAATCAACCAGGCATCCGGGCAGATACGCTCCATGGCATGGGCAATTTCCAGCATGGGAGGCAGGTTGCGCAGGGTATGAAACATGCCGCCTGGACCGCCGTTCTCGCCATAAATCTGGCTGCTACCATACTTGCGGGGAATGTGAAAATCCTGAGACCAGTAGAAATAGCGATTCTTTTCAATGGCGACCACCACCTGCGAGGCGCCTTCCAATGCCTTTTCCAGGCTGGTCGTCGCGGTGATGCGCGCCGTCCTGTTGAGCTTTTCTGACACGGCAACTGCGTAAGCCTGGCTCGCCCGCAGCGGCTCATCTAACAAATCCATCAGGCAGATTTCCAATGGCACGCTGTTGAGACGCTGATTGAGTAGAAGATCGCGAATCGTGGGCGGCGCAAACGACACGCTGCCGGCGCCAATCAGGGTTACTTTGAGGCTTTCAGGGGTTTTCATACGTCAATTCCTTTTCTTAAAGACAAGCCAGCCGCCTGTCTTAACTCTCAATACTTCATCCCGGTCAGGACAATGCCCTGCACAAAGGCGCGCTGGAAGATGAAGTACACGATGATCAAGGGCGCCATCACCAACATAGAGCCTGCCACCACCAGGTTGGTTTGCGCCCAGCGCTGCGACGCAAAGAGCGCCACTCCAATCGGCAGCGTTCGGGACTTGTCAGAATCGGTGACCAACAGCGGCCAAAGAAAGTCATTCCAAATCCAAATGAAGTGGAAGATTGCCAGGGCAGAGAGCGCCGGCTTACTCAAAGGCAGGACAATTTGAATGAAAGTCCTCATTTCCGAGGCGCCATCTATCCGGGCGGCATCCAGAAGCTCATCTGGAATGGTAGAGGTAAACTGCCGCATCAGGAAGATACCAAATGGACTGATCAACGCTGGCAAGATCATCGCCCACAAGGTGTCTTTCAAGCGAAACCACACTGCCACGATGTAATATGCGGGGATGACCGTGATGATAAATGGCACCATCATGATCGCTAAAACCATCATAAACAGGGAATTCTTGAAAGGAAAATGGTACTTGGCAAAAATATAACCTGCCAAAGCGCTCGTATAGACGTTGCTTAGCACCACTGCCAGGGCAACGATCGAGGAGTTCAGGTAGTATTGTGGAAAACGGGCGCTCCAGGCTTTGATATACCATTCAAAGGTGATCTTGGAAGGTATCCAAATGAAAGGGTAGGTACCTGTCTCAGAGGGTGTCTTTATAGCTGTGATAAAAGTCCAATAGAAAGGCATTATCATGATGATAGAGCCGGCTACCAGCAACAAGACAGCGATTCCCGATTTAATCGCTTGAGTCACTTTTACCGAAGGCATCTTAATAACTCCACTTTGTGCGCAGTAACCGAAGCTGAATAAAAGCCAGGATCAAGGTCAGCAGAAAGAAAAGGACTGCCAGGGAAGAGGCGTACCCCATGCGGAATTGCGCAAAACCCACCTCCTGGATACGCATCACCCACATCCGGCTGGCATTCTCGGGTCCGCCGCGCGTCATGATGTAAGGGATGGTAAAAAGCTGCATGGCGCCAATCGTCCCAGTGATGGTGGTAAACAAGATTGTTGGCGAAAGCAACGGAATGGTTATGCGCCAAAACATATGCCAGTCATTGGCGCCATCGATCCGGGCTGCTTCGTAGAAGGAAGAAGGTATCCCCCCCAACCCAGCCAGGAAAAGCACCATGTTATATCCCATGCCAGCCCAAATGGACAGAATCACCAGGGAAGGGATTACCCACTGCTCCGAGCCAATCCAGGCAATGGGCTTGATCTTGATCAGAGCCAACAGAGAATTTAGAAAGCCAAACGTCGAAGGTTGATAGATAAAACGCCAGACGATGGCAACGGCAATAATGGGAGTGACGACGGGCAAGAAGTAAACCGTCCGCCATAAGGACTGGGGTCTTTTACGCCCAAAAATCAACTGAGCCACCAGCAACGAACAAGCCATGCCAAATGGCACTGATAACAAGGAAAAATAGAGGGTATTCCTCACCGTGATATGGAATACATTGTCCCTGGTAATAGCGTAGATGAAGTTATTCAAGCCCACAAACTTCAACGGTTGGAGCATTTCGAAATCAAATAGGCTCAGGTAAAAAGAAGCCAGGATGGGAAATACAGAAAACAGGATGAGCAGCCCCAGGATTGGAATCAGCCACAAGACAAAGGCATTAAATCGCTTGTACTCCCCCGTTTCTGTCCGGGTTTCAAACAATGCTTTAAAAGTATTCCATGCCATAGGCACCTCGCTGGTATGGAGCAATAGAGCGCAATCTTACCCAGTTCAACATTCAGGTCGCATGGACAGGTTGTTCAAGGGGAACAACCTGTCCATATCTTTGACGCGATGACGAAAGTTTATGCTTCAGGCGTGATCCAGAAATTGGTGGTGTTGAGAAGTTCATCATATTCCTTCTCATACTCTGCCAACACTTCCTTGACCGGACGCTGGTTGACCAGGATAGCTTCTTCCATTTTCTGCCACAAGTTATCGAACGGCGCCGCCACTTCACCCGGGAAGACCATTCCGCCAGCAAACTGCTTGGAGAGCACTGCCAGCGATTGCAGCCGCCGTTCCTCTTGTGTCGGGTTTTCCTTGGCGGCGACTTCATCGAATATCTTCTGATAATCCGGGTGCGGTTCGGTAACCAGCACCAATCCAACGGTGTGCGAGCGCTCCACCAAGTATTGATACTCGTAAGAGTGGAACTTGAAGAACTCCCAGGCGGCTTTCAGTTTTTCGCCCTCCGCCAGGGTGGTAACCATCCAACCTGGACCATCATAATCGAAGCGCCCATAAGGTCCACTGCCAGTGAAGGTAGGATACATCGCAGGCGCCCAGTCGATATCAGGATAGTTGCCTTCCAGCGTTGAGCCAAACCAGGTCCACACCTGGGCGATGGCAGATTTCCCTGTTCCAAAGGCGTCCATGAAATTCAGGAAATCGCGTGAATTCACCTTGTACTTGTCGTACATATCCACCAGCATCTGCCAGGCGTTTTCACTCTCTGGTGAGTTGATGAAACTTTTCGTCTGGCTATAGACATGCGCTCCCTGCTGGTACATCATATCATTCCAGATATAGCGGGCGTAGCCGTTGAAACCAAACCCTGCCTGCACCATGGTATCGCCATCCCACTTGGTCAACTCCTGGCAAAATTCGCCAAACTGCGTCCAGGTGGGCGGAATATCCGCTGGTTTGTAGCCTCGCTCCGCCAGCAATTTCTTGTTGACATACAGGATGGGACCCATGATGCTGGTATGCACCCAGTACAAGCGGTTATCCGGCAAAGGGCGCACTTGATAGAACTTATGCGATTGGAGATAATCCTGGGGCAGGATTTCATCGAAAGGGCGCACTGCCCCGCGCCGCGGGTATTCCGCTTCACGGTCTGCTTCGAACAAAATATCTGGACCCTGTTTTGCAGCCACAGCAGCGTTTACTTTGGTATCCAGATCATCCCAAGGGACAGGCTCATAGGTCACTTTGATTTCCGGATATTTCTTTTCGAAGCGGGCAATCGCATCTTTCAATGCTCTAATCCAAGGGTCTTCATCGGGTCCAGGAGGTCCCCAAACCAGTAACTCGACTGGAGTGCTGGGATGATATTCTTCATACCAGCCATAAGACGCCTGCCCTTCCTCGTAAGACGTCGCGATGGATCCCACCGCCATCAGCGCTCCGACGGTTGGCGTGGGCTGGGCTGCAACGGGAGGCAAGGGAGTGATCGTTGGAACAGCCGTTTCCACCGGTCCGCAGCGAGTGGTCAAGCCTGCCATGAGCGCGCTGCCGGCGCCAACCCCCATCATCTTCAACATTTCACGCCGTGAAATAATCTTCTTATTGCCAGACATTGTTTTCTTCTCCTTATGTATTGATCCCAAATCCAATAGATTGAGCTTGTTTTACAATCACAGCTATCACTTCCTAAACGTTCTCAGACACCTCCTTAGCCAAACTTTTGCAGGTAATAGAAACTCGAGGTAAACCGGAGCAACTGGACGATTCCCCCATAAACGGCTGCCCGGTATCCCAGGGTGGATGCCCTGATTTGGGGTACGAGGGGAATCACCTCCTGGAGGCGCGCCTGGATGGGCGCGATGAGCAGGTCGGCTGAGCGAGCCACCCCGCCGCCAAGGATGATGACATGCGGATCCAAAATCAGGCTGATGGCGGCAATCGCCTGGGCAAGATAATCGATCGTATCCTGCAAGATCGTCTCTGCCCAGGGCTCTTTACGCCGTGCAGCGTTGAAGACATCCTCACTGGTCAGCGCTTCTAACGCTTCAGGAGGGACCTGTCCTTGTAATGCTCTACGGGCGCGTTCGGCAATCCCCGTGCCCGAAGCCTGCAATTCGAGCGCCCCAAAGCCGGGAAACTGCTTGTCCAGACATTGGCGGTCAGGAATCAAATAGCCCACCTCTCCCGCCATGAAATGGGCGCCTGGATACACCATCCCGTTGATGACAATCCCTGCGCCAATTCCCGTACCCACCGCCATGAGTACCAGGTCCTGCACATCCGGCTCGGCGCCGAACCATAGTTCTCCCAGGGCGGCTAAATTGACGTCATTTTCGAAGATGACCGGCGCCGTGTAACGCTCTCCCAGCCGCTGGCGCAGGGGGAAATCCATCCAGTCCAGGCTGGGCGCCAATCTGACAATCCCCACTGAGGGATCGACCACGCCGGGGACGCCAATGGCAATGCCGCGCAAGGGCAAGCCGGTCCCGTTCGCGTAACCGATCAAATTATCGATAACCTCGCACAGGACTGTGAAACTTTCCTCTGCCTGCGATTGCCGATGGAGGAAGCTGGTCTCGTACTTGATCTCGCCGCTCAGATCAGCCACTGCGCCAAATATCTTGGTGCCGCCCAGGTCAATCCCCAGGACGAGGTGCTGAGAGCCGTTGAACTCGACCAGAGACCGCTTGCGACCACCGCTCCACTCCTTTTGTCCCGTGGGGCGTACCAGGTTTTCGGCGATTAAATCATCGACAATCCGAATAACCGTGGGCAAACTCACCTGAAGTTCTGAAGCAATTTGAGAGCGGGAAATGGGGCTGTTATTGCGAATCAATTCCAGGATCGCCGAACGATTGATGCCGCGCATTTCAGTCGCATTGACTGTTTTGACTACCCGTTTGCTAATTGACATGTGTCTATCGAGTTTCTAAAATATACCAGAGGGTGGTCCTACAACCAGGAACGAGAGGAACTAACCCATCGCCAAGCGGGTTACTAATTAAGTGTTTGTATTAATTACAAACTGTAAGTAATTAATAGTACAAATTTATAAGAATGTCAAGGATGATTTGACCTGACCCTCAGGGCTGGTGTTTGCGGACAAATTCCAGCGCGGCATCGAAAACCACTTGCCGCTCCAGGTCACGAATGACCACATGCCCGCTCTTTTCGAGCCAAAGGATGGATTTTTCGGCAGCGCCAAGGCGAGGAAAGATCAATTCCACGTTTTCCGGCGCAACGCTGCCATCCGACTTCGATTGAATTAACAACACTGGACAGTTGACCTTAGCAAGCGAACGCTGCATTTCCGCAATCAGGTCTCGGACTTCAGCAATGGCGCGGGAAGGATAATACGGATACTCAACATGCCCCTGGAGCATCGCCTGATCCCGCCAATCACTGGCGCCTTTGGGGAATTTTGGCATGATTAAGGCAAACAAACGGGCATAAGGCAAGCGGGGATCCTTGCTCAGATAGTAAGGTGTTGACATTGCCACCGCCCCAGCGATGGGCAAGCGAGCAGCAGCCGTGAGAGTCAACACACCGCCCATCGAAAGCCCCATGATAAATACCGGCAGCCCGGCGCTCTGCAGCAGATGAAAGCCATCTTCCACAGCATGCAGCCAATCCTGCCATCTCACCCGGGGAAGGTCCTGCACATCCGTGGCGTGTCCTGGCAAACGAATACCCATCACCATGTAGCCATGAGCAGCAAAGAACTCGCCCATCGTGCGCATTTCTTTCGGCGCGCCGGTAAAGCCGTGCACCAGAAGGATTCCTGCTTTCTCACCCGGAAAAAGAAAGGGTTCTGCAGACGGGATCAATGAATAATATTCGTGCTTCATTTTCAACCCTCCTGGACTATCTTATCAAAGGGTCCATCGCCTGGAATTATACAAGGGAAATTTTCCACAGCAGCAGAGATCGCAAACTCCCGGCAGGCATTGCCCCCTAACCATTATGAGGGACCGATCAACTACTTGCACCGCTGTACCGCCTGACGCCAGCCCGCCACACCTGGTAAGCGAAAAGAAAAGCAACCAAACCGACTGAGATGAAGAGCAGTATCTGCCCGACAGAGAGGTCGCCGCGCAGCGCTTGCAACGGAACGGTAGTCGCAACGGCAATCGGCACCAGAAAGGTCACGATCAAGCGCAGCCAGGGCGGATAGATCGTCGCCGGATAGCGCCCCGTATCCAGCAGCGCTTGCAAGATGGTCACGTTATTATCGAACTTGATAAACCAGAAGGTAGCCGCCACCAGGACGATCCACAGGCTGTAAATCACCAGCATACCCGTCATCACCAAAACGATGAAACTTAACAGGCTGAAGGCAGTCCAGGTGCCGCCGCTGATAGAAAGCCCAGCCGCCACCAGGATGAAACCCAACGCCAGATCCCAAACGCGCCAGATGACAATGCGGGAAAAGCTGATGAGAAAGAGGCTGTTAGCCGGCTGAAGCAAAGTATAGTCGAGCGAACCATCGCGCACACTGGAATTGAACTTCTCAGTGGCAGGCCAGATCAACGCTGCCATGAGCGTATTCACCAGGCGGAATACGCCCAACAAGGCAATCAATTCACCAACACCCCACCCGCCCAGCGTATCGGTGTTGTTGAAGATAATGGAAAGGCTGAATAACTCCCATCCTAGCCACATCAGGTTGATGGCAATATTGACCAGCGTATCCAGGCGATAGGCAAGGGCAATCTGCAGGTTGACCTTGAGAAAAGTGAGAATAAGGCGGAAAGCGTGGCGCATTCGCTAAGCTCCTACTGCCGAAAAGCGCTTGACGCCTTCGCGCCACACCCAGTTGAACAGAAGAAAAGCCACGATCAGCCAGATGACATCCATGATGAAGCTGCGCATGATAAGCTGCGGGGGCAGCTCGCCCAGAATCAGTTTAATGGGAAAATATAGAAATAATTGAAAGGGCAAGTATTGCGAAAGCTGCTGAATCAGGGGCGGCATGAGCTCCAGGCGCACAAATTGACCCGAAAACAAGACGACCAGGGCATAATAAAATTCGGAGATCGAATAGACGCGGGTAGTCCAGAAAGCCAGGCAGGTGATGGTCGCATTGAGCAGGAAACTGATGAGAAATCCAAAAATCACCGCAGGAACAGCCAACAAGAGCGAACTCCAGCTAACCGCACTGAAATCCGGGCGAAAGAACAGGCTCAATAAAATCCAAATCGGAATCAGCGCCATGAGTGTCAGGGCTTTGAACGCCAGGTTGTTCACCAGCGTATTCGTCAGGATGGGGTGAATCGGCTTGAGCAAATCGCCGGACAACGTGCCATCTTGAATCTTGTATGCCAGGATATGGATGGTAATATCACTGGTCAATTGATCCACAATGAGCAGCACCAGATAATAGGTGACGAAGTCATTGGCGGTCAGACCATTCACGCTCCCCTGGCTGTTGGCAATGGTGATCCAAACAATCAGATAAACAATTGGAGAGACCAACCAGTACAACAAGTACATGAGCAGGTTGGCGCGATATTGCCACTGCTCAGACCAGTTGACCTGCCACAATCTGAGATAAATCTTCAACATAATGGCTGCCTATTCATTGAACGCCCGCTCGATCACATCTTCGATCGGCGGGTCCTCGATAGTCAGGTCACGAACCGGTAAGTCCTGCAAGATGCGGGCGGTAATTTCATTGACCTGCTCGGCGTGCACCTGAATGTACTGTTTGCCATCGCCATTTTCGGTCGATACCAAATCGCCATAACAACGCAGGTCGCAATCCATCACTTCGCCAAGCGCCACACCGATCAGCTTATAAGGTGCAATGCGGCGAGACAGGCTGGTCAGGCTGCCATCATAGCGGAGCTGACCATGATGAATGATGATGATGCGGTCGCATAAAGAAGTGACATCTGCCATGTAATGGCTGGTGAGCAGGATGGTGGCGCCAGTGCGGCGGTTGTATTCCAGCAGGAATTCGCGAATGCGCGCCTGGGCAGTGATATCCAGACCGATGGTGGGCTCATCCAGGAAAAGCACCTGCGGGCGGTGAAGCAAGCCAGCAGCCAGCTCACATTTCATACGCTCACCCAGCGACAGGTTGCGCACCGGCTTGCGCATGATGGGGGATAGCTCGAGCAAATCATCCAGTTCCTTGAGCGTGCGTTTATAGTCCTCATCGCTGATGCGGTAGATCGCCTGGTTGAGCAAGAACGAATCGATCGCAGGGATATCCCAGGCGAGGCGGTTGCGCTGCCCCATGACCAGGGTGATCAGGCGCAGGAAATCCGCTTTCCGCTCCCAGGGTGTGTAACTCAGCACTTTTGCAGTGCCGCTGGTCGGATGCAGCAAGCCCGAAAGCATCTTGAGGGTCGTCGTCTTGCCAGCGCCATTCGGACCCAGGAAGCCAACAATCTCGCCGCTGCACAACGAGAAGCTGACCTGCTGAACAGCCTGCACCTGGCGGTAACGGCGGCGGAAAAAGCTGCGCACCGCCGCCCCGAAGCCGCCCTCGCGCTCGGGCACCTGGTAAGTCTTGCTCAGGTTTTGAAGCGTTATGACTGTTGTATCAGTCACCATAAAAGACCTTTCAAACCCAGTATCAACGTACAAACGATGATTTTAGCACAAACTGGACTCTTTTTGGTCTTTTACGCGAGCAATGTCGGAGTTAATAAACCCCGTCTTTATTGGCTGCAACCGTTAAAACAAGAAGATGCGCCTGCGGGCATCGCTTACTTAATGGACGGGCTTTCGACCAGCCTGATCTCCAAGATCGTGCCCTGCCTGCCTTGCAGCTTGGAAAACAGAGCAAATATCTTCTTCATCAATCCATACTTCTTGTCGAGCAAGCGTTCCACCTGCGACTCAATCAGTTCGTCTTTTACCTCACGGGCAAATGCTGGAATCCACTCTCCCAGCAGAGCGCCGTCTGCTTTACAGGGGGCGATATTTACCCTGCCTGTATGCCGAATGCGTTTCACCTTACCAGAATTTGCCAGCGTACGCACAAACAGCGCATCGTCCTTATTTACGAACCAGACCGGCGTTTTGACGCCCACCCCGCTCCGGCGGAAGGTCTCGAGGTTGATATATTGGTATTGCGAAAGTTGTTCTAAATCGTTGGTCATTTATACACACCTGAAAAGTATTTACGAAAATATCATGAGCTTACTGCCAGACGTTTACGCCTGGCTGGCAGGATGATCTTACGATAGGCAAAGGTTACCGACCAGAGCATCAGCCCCGCGCTGAAAATCCCTGGCGCCCACACGCCCAGGTTCTGCAGCAAAAAACCGCCGAGCGAAGGCGCAATCACGCGGGTGACTGCTTCGAGAGAGGCAGCAATGCCAAGAATGCCTCCCACCTCGTCTCGGGTAACCGATTTATAGGCAATTCGCCGTTTTGAATCACTCGTTGGAAAAGAAACTTTCGGCGAATTGCAAACAGCTTGTAACCTGATTGAAGAAGTAAAATCCGCAGGAATTCAACTTTTCTTCGACGTTTTGGTGTTCATGACGCCTCGCCAGGAGATGGCTCGTCAGCATATTTAGGCAGCAGAAAGACCAGCGGCAACCCTAAAAAGGCAGCCCAGGCGCTGAAGGTGAAGACGGCGCGCAGTCCAAATTGATCGGCAAGTAAACCCACCAGAAACACGACCAGCGAACGGACGACAAATCCAGCCGCCATGTAAACGCCGTTCGCCAGGGAACGCGCCTCTGGAAAATGGCGCTGCATCAACGCCAGGAAAGCGGGATTGGCGCTAAACGCCAACAAGCCGGCGCCTGCCAACATGGGCATCTGCCAGGCAATCGGTACAGCCAGGAAGAGCAAGGAAAACACCGGAATCGTCAAGGTCGAAACGATGATCACCAGGCGCTGCCCAATGCGGTCGCTCAACCAGCTGCTGATCAGCACCCCCAGAGTGCCTGTGATCTGCACTAATGAGAAGGCAGAGCCAGCTTTGACCAGCGACGAGCCTTCAGATTTGAGGAAAGTGGGCAGGAAATTGATCAGGTGAGCCGCCAGGAAAGAGGTTATGAAAATGTAACCAATGATCGGCAGCATGATCGATCGCATTCGGCTCAAGGCGGTGCGGACGGGTATTGCAGCCCTACCCTGCTGCGATGAAACCGTGTCCAGGTTTCGAAAACGCAGAAAAAGCAGAAATGAACAAATCACGCCAAACAGAATCAACCAGGGAAGGCCCGACAAACCCTTTGAGTCGACGATCGTTACAGCCAGCAGCGGACCAATGCCAAAGCCGAGCTCGCCCCCCACCATGAACAAGCCCATGCCGCGCCCGAGCTTCCTGCCCGATCGAGAGGCGGCAATGACCGGCGCAATGGCATGAAACCCGGCTGTGGAAAAGCCTGCCGCCAGCATCAACAATGCCAGCCACCCATAGGCAGGCGCCATCCCGGTAGAGGTGATCAAGACTGCCGAGAGAGTCGGCGCGAGGATAACCAGCCATTTCAGGTTACGCCGGTCAGCCTGGTGACCAATGAAGGGCTGAAAAATCGAAGGAAATTGCAGGAACATCGTAAACAGCCCCGCCTGCGCATTGCTCAATGCCAGCTTTTCCATCAAGAGCGGCTGGATTGCCGGGACAATGGCAAAATACGAATCGTTCGTGCCATGCGCCAGCGAGACGGCTGCAACGTCAACCGGCTGGAATTTCTCTTCGATGGCAATTCCAGCAGTTTTGGCAACTTCTATCGTGCTCACAAAATCTCCAAGAAAAAAAGCTATCCCCAGGCTAGCCTGTAAGCCGCATTCTGTCCGGCAGGAGGGTAAGGCACATGCCTCGGCTCCTGCGTGAATGGGTCATCTATCTAGGCTGTGCTTCACAGCACAGCTCAAGCAGCCTACCCGGAACGCCAGCTCTTTTCAGAGCCAGGTGACGAGCAGCCACAACGTTCCTGCTTGGCTTTGCTCCCAGCGGGGGTTGCCTGGCTGCGGATATTACTACCCGCACCGGTGGGCTCTTACCCCACCTTTTCACCCTTACCTTCCCTTCAGGGAAGGCGGTCTGTTTCTGTGGCCCTGTCCAACGGTTCACCGGGGGTCTCCCCGGCTCCCATTCCGGGCGTTACCCGGCGCTGCGCTCTATGGAGTGCGGACTTTCCTCTGACGCCTCCCTGATGGGAGTCGCCAGCGACCCATCTAGCCAGCCTGGGTGTTTTCATCATACCATAAAAGATGAATCTATCCCACAGACCTTTTCAAAAACTAAAGACCCTCGCTTTCCGAACGGTCAAAGGTCAAGCGCCAGAGGCAGAGATATATGCCATCGGAGCGCGGACAAACTCCGCCACAGGCAGCACATCCACTAATTCATACTCACGGCTGCCCAAGCCGAGTTTTTCACCATACTCGACCACTTTATAGGGGTCTTTGTAAGGACCGTGCAGCAACTGGAAGGGATGTCCATCACGGTACCAGACTTCCATCGATGTAGGCACATTTTCCTCAATCAAGCGGGTTTTCGCAATCACATCTAGAATCGCCTGGTCGAGGGCAACGATATCATCCGAACCAAAGATGCCAGCGTCCGGCAAGATCGGCATCGAGGTAAAACCAAAGCAATCACAGACCGGCGTCATGTGCGTTGCCAGCGCCAGGTGAACCGCTTTTCCAGGTTCAAAGGTGGAGAGGGTAATTGCCACACTGATCGCATTGGCTTCCATGAAGGAATGGAAATTAACCGGATCGATCTTCAAACTGCCCGGAGGCGCAACCTGCAAGCAGCGTTTGCACTGGTTGCACGGTTCAAAGTGAATGTGCAGATCGCCGGGTCGTTCTTTGTCATCGACGATAGCGCCAAAAGGACATGCCTCTTTGATGCGCTGGCGGATAGCTTCATCGGGGCACAATTCACCGAACCAATAACGGTCGTAATGGTTGGTATCATGAATGGCGCTGCGCGTCTCTCCCACCATGCAGCCCAGGGCGATGTTCTTGAAGGCAGCGCCAAATCCACAACTGGGATGCCCCTTGACATGAGCAAAATTGACCAGGAAACTGGCATCCTGTATCATACCAGCGACTTTCCACTCTTTGATGTTCTTATACTCACGATGATGAACATAATGATAGGCTTCGTTGATTCCTGCGCTGGGCAGCACCGGGCAACCGAGCACTTCACGAGTATAACCGCGCGTTTCTGATCCGGCGACATCCCAGTCGACATCGGTGACAAAAGGATGACCGCCGCCATCTTTAACCGCCTGAACCACCTTGCGCAGGAACACCGGATGGACTGTGGAATAACCGATGTTGCCGCCGACGTGGGCTTTGATGGCTACCGTCTCTCCCTTGACGCGGTCACGCAGGTGCAGGCGCTCCAGGATCAGGTCTAGCTTGGCAGGCAGCGTCTCCTCAGCTTCAAGACGCGCCTGGCGCGGCGAACCATAATAGACAATACTTTTGGACATGACTCCTCCTTGAACAACGATAATTTTTTAGCTTGGCTTAAAGCGGATGGCATGTATTTTACCCGATAATCTGGAGGATGTTTGTCACTGGCGCGCAGGCAAAAGGGGTGATAACATCGGTCTTCATGCACAACCGTATCACGCAAGGCTACCTGATTTGCCTTTCTGGCACCGTACTGTGGTCCACCACGGGGGTATTGATTCGCTACCTGACCGAGACCTTCCAACTGCCCCCGCTGGTGCTTTCTTTCTGGCGGGATTTGGCTGCGGCATTGGCAGTCTTCATTGCGCTTAGCCTTCTTTCCCGAGAGGCGTTACGCCAGGTGCCAGTTCACTGGGGCTTCTTCATCCTGTATGGATTTGTGTTGGCGGTGTTCAACGCCTTATGGACCACTTCGGTCGATCTAAACGGCGCCGCCGTAGCAACGGTGCTGGCGTACGGTTCGACCGCCTTCACTGCGCTGCTGGGCAGGTGGATTTTCAAGGAAAGCCTTGGGGTCGTCAAAGCCAGTGCAGTGATTCTGAGCCTGACCGGCTGTGCATTGGTTTCAGGCGCGTTCGATCCCTCCGCCTGGCGGGGCAATCCGCTGGGGATAGGCGTTGGGTTGATTTCAGGATTGCTCTTTGCCGTTTACAGCCTGATGGGCAAGGCATCTTCGAATCGGGGCATCAATTCATGGGCAGCCTTGATGGCTTCCTTTGGCTTTGCTGCAGGTTTCCTTTTGCTGTTCAACATGGCAGATGCCGTTATTGCCAGCCGCGCATTCACGCCCAGGCTGTTTTGGCTAAAGGACTCCCTCAGCGGATGGGGTGTGCTGCTCTTCCTGGGCGTCGGACCCACCATTGGAGGGTTCGGGTTATACACGCTCAGCCTGACACGCCTGCCTGCCAGCGTGGCAAACCTGATCGCCACGCTGGAACCGGCTATGACTGCCGGGCTTGCCTACCTCCTCCTGGGAGAGCAAATGAGCAGCGTGCAGCTCCTGGGCGGCGGGCTGATTCTGGCAGGCGTGGTGCTGCTGCGCGCGCTGGAAGGCGAGACCTCGCCGATGACGATCAGGCGCAAAGGTCGCCAGGTTGCCTGAACCCAGTCATTGGAATGAAGCCAAAAAGCTGTCGATTTCCCGGCGGGTGGGAATCGAAGGCTGCGCACCCAGCCGGGTAACTGCAAGGGCGGCGGCAGCATTGGCAAAACGAGCGGCAGCGGGCAACGCCTGACCTTCTGCCAGGGCGACCGCCAGCGCGCCGCAAAACACATCTCCTGCGGCGGTGGTATCCACCGCTGGAACCACAAAGCCTGGCAAGGTGTGCTGTTGATCTGCAGCAGCCAGCTCAGCTCCGGCTGCGCCCAGGGTAATGATGACCACCTCAGGACCCAACGTTTGCAGGAAACGAGCCGCCCGCTGCGCCGACTCGCCCGGCGCCACCGAAAAACCGCACAAGAACTCCGCTTCAACCTCATTGACCACCAGGATGTTCACCCGGCGGAGCACGTCTCTGGCAATGGGCTGCGCCGGCGCCAGGTTGAGCATGATCGTCTTTCCCAAGGCATGAGCGAGTTCAACGCCATAGGCGAGCACGTCGGGCAGGATCTCGTATTGAAAGAGAACCAGGTCAGCCTGGGCAATACACGCCCTGGCGCGATCAAGATGGTCACGGCTCAGGCGATGATTAGCGCCAGGTGCAACTGACAAATAATTCTGCCCGGCTGCGCCTATCATCACAAGCGCCGCGCCGCTGGCAACCCCGGCTTCTACGAAAGTAAACGCAACGCCAACGCCGGCTTGCTTAAGATTGGCAATGACTTGCGTCCCAAAGGCATCATCGCCAACACAGCCAATGAAATCCACGCTTCCGCCAGCGCGGGCAACTGCTACCGCCTGGTTGGCGCCTTTGCCGCCGAAGGTCTGCATGAATTCCGCATTCGGCACCGACTCACCCACCCTGGGCAGGTGATCCATCTTCATGATGAAATCGACATTCGAACTGCCAATGACAACGATTTTTCCTGACATTGCCAATCACCCAAAGAAGTATGTCGCCACGCACAGGCGCGCCAGGGCGCTTGACCAGCCGCCAACCCCGGTGATCCAATCTTCATCAGTGAACATGTGAGGACCATCGACGTCGGCAGAAGGCGGCACGTTGAACTGAAACTGCTCATCGATATCGAACCCGTTACAGATCGATCCTGGGATAGGCGACCAACTCCCGGCAAAGCGGCGACCGATGCCGTAGATCATGCTGTAAGGTTCAGCCTTGCCCTCTGGAATGTCTGCGCGAAACTTGAGCGAGCCGGCAAGCGAATCGGCGGTGATGCCGGCATTCAGACCCGCCAGCCATTGTAGATTCCCTGTCGCCGCCTGGCGCAGACTGCGTTCTCCCAGGAAGCTTTCGAGCTCGATCGCCAGAGCCGCCGCCCAGGCATACGCTGCATTAATGCCGTGCCACAAGCCGCCAAAAGAGAGCAACCCTTCCCCGCTGAAATAACCCGCCGGCAGCAAGTAAAAAGGATTTCGACTGCACGCCGGCAGGAAGTAGCCGGTCGTGAAATTGTAAATTGCCTGGCGCCAGGAGGCGGCTTCGGGATGCTCTGGAAAGAGCCGGCACATTTCGATGAGCGGAATCAAATAATGGGGAAAGGTAGCGCCGGTGTCATGCCCGACGTGATGATGAACCCAGGCTTTTTCGGTGAAGTCTGAAGAGGCAAATGTGTAAAAATGCCCATAAAATTCCCCCTCCGCTTTCTCTTTGGGCACCTGGCGCTGCAACACCTGGCGGGCAAAGGCGACAGCATCTTCACGATATGCCGCTCTACCGGCAAGGAATAGCTCCAGTGCGCCCCAGGCGAGTAGCAGCAGGTCGCGGGTCATCCATTCTGCCGGCTTGACAAAGCCAGGCGGCGCGCCATGCGCAAAGGCTGAAAACCCCTCTTCTAATGGCTTTGCTGTCTGCAGCCATTTATACCCATTCTCAGCCCTGCCAAGATATTCAGCGCTTTTTTCGGGATGGGTTTCCGAAAGCAGGCGGGAAGCATGCGCCAAAGCCACCATGCTTTGCATCACATCATTCGGCAAGACGCGCAGCGCCGTTGGTATTTCATGCACCATGGCGCCGCGGCCAAAGCCCAAGGACTCTGCCTTATCCTGGCAGTCTGCCAGATACTGGCAGCCATGGATGATCTGGCGCGTCAGCCGTTCCACATCAGTCGGTTCCAGCCAGGAATAGCCGTATTCGAGCAGGTCGCACAAGCCGATCAGGGCAGAGGCATGGCTGTTGACCTCACGCAGCCAACTGCCGCAATCCTTCCAGCCGCGCTGACCACGCGCCTGGCGGGCTCTTTCTTCCATCTGATCCAGGGCAACGAGGCGGATTGTCTCGCGCCACAGCAGGTTGCGTTCCACTTTGAAAGCATCGCTGGCGTACAATTCCTGACCAGCGTCTGACACAATCAGCCGATAGGTCCCTGGGAAATTCAGCGCTGAAAAATCCATCACCCACCAGTGAGACCCCCAGGTTTCGCCCCAGTATTCAACCTGCCCCTGATAAGCGCAATGGGCTGAATCGATTTCTAGCACCTTAAAGACCGCTGCGGGGGGGACGCCATCACGGGCAGTATTCCGCAAGATGGCGCGCATGGGATTACCCAGGTCATAACCGATTTGAGAATACAACAAGCCGGTAATCGATTTCACGCCTACTCCTTGCATATCAAGATGGCATCAGCGTTTTGAGCTGACGATAACCAATGACCTGCAACCCGCTCTGCTGGATGAACCGACGCATTTCTTCACTGGTAAAGACGCTGTAATCGCCATAGCGGCTTTGCCAATCTGGCGTGATGGCGCGCAGTTCGGTCGTGTCTTTGGAAGGGTGAATGATGAAGTGCGTGACGCCAGGCTCTAGCCCCGATAAGACCTGTTTGGCAAGCGCCATGCGATTCAGAGGCTGATCGAGCGGCAGCCCAATGATGTGATCCAGCAAAGGCATCCCCATGGCTTCCAATTGCTGGACAACCGAGACCGCCATCGCCGCGCCGGAGGCATCCATCCCCAGGCGGCGGTATCCTTGCTCATCCAGGCGCAGGATCATTGCCGGCAGCTTGTTCTCCAGCGCCACCTGAATATAGCTGGCGACAAACTTTGGATGAGCCACCGTGCCCATGTGGGTATCCACATGCGTCAGGTCGATGCCTGCCTGCTGCGCCAACCGCACCTGGAGGCGCAACTCAGCGAGGACGGCTTCCGGCTGGGCATGTTCATGCACTGCTTCCCGCGTCATTGGCAAGTAACCCAACTCATCCAGTAAACCGGAAGCCGGGTCAGCGGTGGAAACCGGTCTCCAGCGGTAGGAACGCCATTCGCAATTCAACGTGAGGTGGACGCCCATATCAGCCCGCGGGTTCCCCCGGCACAGGTCAGCGGCTGATGGAAACCAGCTACACGGCACCATGGTTGCTGCGGAGGAAATCAAACCAAAATCCAGCAGGTCGCGGTAGGCATCCACCGAAGCCTGGCACATGCCAATGTCATCGGTATGGATGATGACCAACCGGTCTTGAGGGCTAAAGCCCAACTTTTTTAATACAGGGTTTGGCTCCATTTAATGATCTCCGAAAGAGGCTGAACAGTTATTTCATGCTGGCTTCTTTGCCAGGACGACCAGGCGGCGCGAGTCAGCGGAAAACGGCTGTCCCTCCAATCCGCCGTACCAGGCGTGTAGCTCTAAACCAGCGCTTTGAAGCATATGATGCATTTCTGTGAGATTGTACAGCCTGACCGAAAACGGCGCATCCCGGCGGACGCCCTCCCGGATGATGATTCGCCGATTGCGCCACTGCCCGGTCAGGCTGTCGAAAGTATTGCGGTCTATCATCAGGTTGCCATCTTTTTCGGTCACGATACCTGGGGCGAGGTACTTCGCCGCCGCATCGCGATTCATACTATCGGTGATGAAAAGTCCGCCGGGGCGCAGGGCGCGGGTTACATTTCGCAAGACGAGCAGGTTTTCTTCATCATCGAAATAACCAAAAGAAGTAAAAAGCAGCATGACGCGATCAAAAGCCGCATCGAAATCAACTTGACGCATATCGCCCTGCAGATAGGTCACCGAAACGCCGCGCGCCAGCGCATCCTCTCGGGCAAGTTCCAAAAAACCGGCGGAATAATCAACGCCGGTCAAGCGGTGCCCCTGGGCTGCCAGGCGGTTGGCATGCCGCCCAAACCCGCACGCTAGGTCAAGAATATCCATTGGAGGATCGAGCGCCAGCAATTTGACCAGAGCAGCGACCTCGGCGTCCGAGCGCTCATCCGTCAACGTCTCGCGGTAAAAATACAGGTAATCATCCACCTGGAACACAGCGTCCAGGTCGAACAGGGGGTTATGCAAATCAACTTCAGCCATCTTGGTATGAGTCCTCGACTTTCTTTGAAACAACATCCCGGCGGGGAAACGTCCCGTCAAGGCGCAAGAGGCGGGCAGTCCATTTTGCCAGCTTTTTCAAGCTATTATCCAACCGCTCAATAGGACAAATGAAATTATATAATAGGTGGCAGAAAAGTTCATGTTAATAAAAGTGCACCAACGGTTCAACGCGTGTCTCGATTTGAATTCTGTTATTATAGACGGCAGGATGCCACCCTCTAAACCAGACAGACACCCACCGACTCAATGAACATAATATTCATCTTTGAGTCGCCCTACATTCAGCTATAATAGAGCTGTCGGGGATGCAATCCCTGGAACATTCCACCTGAGGATAACCGCTTATGCCTAAAATTGCCTTTATCGGAGCTGGCAGCACGGTCTTTGCCAAGAACCTGCTCGGCGACATCTTGAGCTTTCCGGAACTGGCTGAGTCGACGATCAGCCTGATGGATATAGACGAAACACGCCTGCGTACCACCGAGCTGGTAGCCCAGCGCATCGCCAAAGCGGTGGGCGCGCACCCTAAGATCGAGGCGCATACCGACCGCCGCGCCGCGCTGGAGGGCGCCAACTATGCCATCAGCATGTTCCAAATCGGCGGCTATCGCCCCAGCACGGTAATCGACTTCGAGATTCCCAAGAAATATGGCTTACGCCAAACGATTGCCGACACGCTGGGCATCGGCGGCATCATGCGCGCCCTGCGCACAATCCCGGTCATGTTGGACATGTGCCGGGACATGGAAGAAGTTTGCCCAGAGGTCACCTTCCTGAACTACGTCAACCCAATGGCGATGCTGATGTGGGCAGTCAACCGCGCTAGCAAGGTCAAGAATGTGGGCTTGTGCCACAGCGTCCAGGGGACCGCCATCCAGCTTGCCAATGACATTGATGTGCCTTTCGAAGAAATCAACTACGTTTGCGCCGGCATCAATCACATGGCGTTCTATCTCAAGTTCGAGCGCCGGCTGCCGGATGGCACTGTCCAGGACCTGTATCCCCGCATCAGGCAGGTCATCGAGATGGGTAAAGTCCCCGACTGGAACCGGGTGCGGTACGAGATGCTCAGACGCTGCGGTTACTTCGTCACCGAATCCAGCGAGCACTTCAGCGAATACACCCCCTGGTTCATCAAGCGCGACCGACCCGACCTCATCGAGAAATTCAACGTGCCTTTAGATGAATACATCCGCCGCTGCGAGGTGCAGATCGCCGGCTGGGAAGTGACCAAGGATACCATCGAGAACCCTGACACGCCCGTTGACGAAGCGGCAGTCCGTCAGAAGATTCTGGCAGCCGGCGGGACCGAGATGGACGCCCACTGGACGCTCTACCAGGCAACCCACTTCGACGAGATCGAGCAATCGCATGAATACGGCTCGTATATCATCCACAGCCTGGAAACGGGCATCCCCAGGGTCATTTATGGCAACGTGGCTAACCATGGACTGATCGACAACCTGCCTGCCGGCTGCACGGTAGAAGTGCCCTGCCTGGTGGACAAGAACGGCATCCAGCCGGTGCACATCGGCAGCTTGCCGCCGCAGCTTGCCGCCATGATTCAGACGAACATCAACGTGCAAGCCTTGACCGTCGAAGCCGCGCTGACCGGCAAACGGCAGCACATCTACCACGCCGCAATGCTCGACCCCCATACCGGCGCCGAGCTCGACCTTGAGCAAATCTGGAACCTGGTGGACGACCTGGTCGAGGCGCACGGCGATATGCTGCCAGCCTATCACTAAGCAAACACGTTGACGGCATGTCCGCTGATCTCCAAAAAGCGCAGCAAATCCTGGCGTGAAATCACCAGGGTCGCGGTGTTCACCAGCGGGTGGCAGAGGTAGGCTTCGGCAGACCAGATTTCTGCATCCACCCAAAACTCAACCCGGCGCTCTACATCGTTGATCAAACCAAGAATGGTCACCGCGCCGGGAGTCAGCCCCAAGAGTTCTCGCAGGCAACCCTCAGAGCCGAAGTGAAGCTTGTGAGCCTTGAGCTTCTCGCCCAAGGCTCTTAAATCCAGCTTCTTTTCGCAATGGGTGGTCACCAGGAAATAACGGGACCGCTTTTTGTCCGTCAGGAAAAGGTTTTTGGTGCTCACCCCCGGCATGGGCGGGCGGTAAAGCTCAGCCTGTTCACAGGTGTAAACGGGCGGATGCGCAACGCGCTGGAAGGCTATGTCATGAGATTCCAGAAAATGAAGCAGCTCATCTTCGGTTAGCAGCGCCATACAGCCACCATGATCGCCTGATCTACCACCGGGCGTGGTGTTCTTCGGCAAATCCAATCAAGTTTTCGATCTCGATCCGCTCACCTTCATCAGTGAGAACCGATCCGGAATACCTGCCGAACATCTGGTGAACTTCGCTGAAGATGATTCCCAGGTTCGTGCGCGCCAGGCGCTCTTTGAAAGGTGTGAATTCCAGGGACAACCTGCCTTCCGAGTCGCTAAAATGCCAATGCCTCATGTAGTCGCCGGGGATGTAGTCGAACTTTACCTGACCCAACTTATGGACTTTTCCATTTAGCACCAGGCAATTTTCCGTCGCGGCAGAAAGGTCGCCAAATCCGCAGCCCAAATTGAGCCCCAGAGTCCGGCGATCGGGCAGATAACCCGAGGCGCTTGCCCAATTCCAAAAGCCGCGGTACTCCCAAACGCCGCGCCCCCAATCCAAGGAGCCTAAGGACGTTGATGGGTCAAGCGTTTCTCGAATCTTGCCGTAACGCAGTTCGCCGCTCGCTGGCAGGCAGTTGATTTTACGATTGAAGTAAAAACGGTTCTTGCCGATTGGAATCACGATATTCATCGATTCATGAGCTGGCGGACAAGCCAGGACCATTTCGGCTTCGATTCCCCGCCCTTGATGAAAGCCCTTCCAAGAAACTGAGATGCGGCGGGCGCCAGGCTCGGCGATAAAATGCAGGCGGGCGCGCGAATCTTCGAAGATGCTCTCCCCTGCCTGGCTGTTACGTGGCAGAATGACGCCTTTTGCCAGTGGAATGACCAAGCCTTCTTCGTGCAATTCGCCCGAATTGAAATCCAATACATAGACAAAGATATTCCCGGCATAGCCAAGGTCAGCAATGGTAGCAGAGAAAAAACGCTGCGGAGTAAAAACAGCGTAATAATCCCAGCGCTTGATTCGCAAAGGCTGTAAAAACCGCAGGCGATAGAAGCGAGCTTGTTCCAGATTACAATCCAGCAATGGCTGAGGCGACCAGCCTACTTGAAGCAGGCGACCTTTTTCATCCAGTAACTTGCCAGGATCAACGATCAATTTTTGTTCCAACCTCACACCTCCTGCTGTTCGAAAATTGCGATGGCAAACAAAAGACAAACCAGGCAAAGCACCAGCGTGGCAGCCAGCGCCCCGCCATTCCACACCTGTGGAGGAGTTCCTGCGCCCAATTGAGCTGCCCATCCGGATAACGCTCCGGGAAAGAACGAACTCGCCGCCGGCAGGCTGCCGATGAGCAGCAGCGCTACCGACCCCGCCAACGCCGCACCTGCAGCGACGCTGGTAGTCGCTCCAATGACACTACCGAGGAGCGTAATTGCAACAAAGGGAAGCAGCCAAAGATACAGCAAGGCAGAAGCGGATAGCCAAACGTTCCAATCAGATGCTTCAAACAAGACCGCGGTGTAAGACCCGGCGCCAATCATTGCCAGCAGAAGACCCCCCAGATAAACCGACGCCTGGGTAACGAATTTACTTACGATAAACGCCCAGCGGTTCATCGGCTTGCTCAATATCAAGGCAGCCGTGCCGCTCTCTTTTTCCCCCGCCACTGCGTTCATGCCCAGCAGGACCGCCAGCAGAAAGCCAAACTGAGTGATGTTCTTGTGGTACTGGGCAAACGCATCGGCGACCGATGGCGGAGGCACCAGACTGGCAAACTGCTCGCCGCCTGGTATTAAACCAAGGAGCTGCGGCGTAAAGTAAGCCATCAAAGGCGAAGCCATGCCAAATAAGCCAAATACTGCTGCCACCACCAGGATACGCCGGGTGCGCCATTGCTGCAAGAACTCCTTGCGCAGCGCAGCCAGGAAAACTGCCCACTCCTGAGCAAGCGGCGCGGCTGAATGGATTGCCGGCGGGCTTGACGTGAAACGCCAAAATAGCCAGGCAGCGCCGGGAAGCAGGCAAAGGGCAAAAGCGCCTTCCAACAGCCAGGGATTGAGATTTTTAGCAAGCAGCCAGACCGCCGCGGCATCGACTGTCGTGTGATACAGGATTGCCAGCAAGATGTATCCTGCGCCGCGCAACCGGTTATATTTCGATCCGGTTGGCGAAAAAGCCTGCAGGACGATCACAGAAAAAATCACTTGAAGCCCAAGCGCGATGAGGCGTTCCAGCAAAGGCAGCATGGCATTCCAGGGAGACGCCAGGAGCGTGTTGAGCTGTAGCTCCAGCGTCTGGCGCTGTTCGGGCAATAACGGCAAGGCTTGTAGATCAGATCCCGAGAGAGGCAGCAAGGCGCTGAAGGTGGCGGCGACCATGACGCCGCCAAAAACCATCGCTTCAAGCCCGCCATGACCCAAACCGAGCATGACGCCATGCTCCAGCGCCCGATAACGGCGCAGCAAAGCAAAGCCAGCAGCCCGAGCCAGCTCCTCGCATAACCCGGCGGTTAAGCCGGCTACCAGGGCTGTTTGCCAGAGCGGTGGATTGTCCAGGCGACCTGCCCCAGGCAAAATGCCCCATTCTGCCAGGCGCTCGTTAAGTGGAAGATGCACCGCCTGCGAAGCCGCAAAGGTGAGCATACCGGCGCAAAACAGAAGCCATGGAAGGCGGAATCGACGACGTAAGCTGGCAGCCAGGATTGGCGGCAGGGAGATCATCAATCCAATCGACAGCAGATATGCTGAGATTAACATAGCACCCCGATCACGCGCTCACCTTCAAGAAAATTTCTTCTAACGTCGGGCGCACCCACTCATAGCGGCGAATGATGAGTCCAAATTCCAGCGCCAGAGGCAAGAGCTGACGCCGGGCAGCCTCCTGATCGCTGACTGCCACGCGCAGCACGAGCTGGTCCTGGCTTACCTCAGCCACCCAGGGCTGGCTGCGTAACGCTGCCAGGAACCGCTCCGGCAAGGGGTGATTCTCCGGCTCAACCTCAATCTCGACAGCGCTCACCGCATAGCGGGACAACAGGTCATCTCGCTCAGATACCAGCACCAGGCGACCGGCGCGGATGATGGCAACGTGATCGCACACCCGCTCGATATCTGCCAGGATATGACTGGAAAGGAACACCGTTACCCTGCCGCGCAGGCGAGAAATCAATTCCAGGACTTCGTAACGCCCGGCTGGATCGAGCGAACTGGTCGGTTCATCCAGCAGCAACACTGGCGGATTATGCAGCAACGCCTGGGCAATGCCCATGCGCTGTATCATCCCGCCTGAAAACCCGCCAATGCGCCGACGCGAGGCGGTTTCAAGCCCTACCAGTTCCAGGGTTTGGCTGATACTCTGGCGAAGTTCGCTGGCTGATAAGCCAAACAACCTGCCGCAATAGGTCAGATATTCAAGCGGGGTCATCCAGGAGTAAAAAGCCGGCGACTGAGGAAGATAGCCAAAGGTTCGGCGGGCAGAACTATCGGCATTGGTCGTCTCGATGCCGCAAATCCAGGCTTTGCCGCGCGTGGGATGCGCCAGTCCGGCAAGCATTCGAATGGTTGTCGTCTTGCCAGCGCCGTTGCGCCCCAAAAAACCGAAGATGCTGCCGCGGGGCACGCTTAACTCCAGCTCCTCAACGGCTTTGACCTCGCCAAAGTAGCGGGTCAATCCCTCGCAACGAATGGCAGCTTCAGCCGGAGGCGACATCAAGACTGCATCTTCCATGCATCATTCCCTGCCAGGGTTTACTCCTCTTTGCGGGCAAAGAGAAAGTAAATGATTGGTCCAAAAATTTCCAGCAACAAGATCACCAACACCCAAACCCATTTTGACCCCCAGCGCACCTCAGGCTGGCGAGATAAATCCACCAGAGCGTAAATCTGAAGTCCAAGCTGGAGAACGATGATTGGAATCAACAGCGGAATTAGCTTTTCTAAATCCAATGCAGGCTGCATAGCCACCTCCTCAGACCGCTCCCTTCCGGGCTACAAGGGCAATGAAGTCCTGTGGACCTGTTTCCATCCCGCCGGACAGATCGAGAAAGAAGCGGACATCGTTGTAACCATGTTGTTCCAGTAAAAGGCGGTATTCTTCTACGGTATAAGCCTGGTAACTGGCAGCATAGCTGGAAACTGTTCCCGTAGCAGCGTCAACGACATAATAACGCCGGGTGGCGACGCTGGACTGCTCGTCCCAGAAGCCCTCTTCCAGTAGCAGGTGGGGCTGATTTGAGAACAGACCGCTTTGCCGGGCTGACCAGGTTGAGGCGTCATGCCCAATCTGCCAGACGGTATCAAAGGTGTGAACTTCTAACAGGAGCAATCCGCCGGGCTTCAACGCCTGGAACGCCTTATCCAGCACCAAACCTGCATCCTGGGGACTGAAGACATTGAATTCACCATATATTAACATCACCAAATCATAGTCGCTTCCATAATCAGCCAGGCGCAGGTCCTGCTCCAGGTACGAACAAGCGAGGTTCTTGCTCAGAGCCGTCTGGCGGGCAAACTGGATCGAAGCCGGTGAAAAATCGATGCCGATACAGGTGTGCCCCAGCTCAGCCAGACGGTTGGTGTATAAGCCAGGACCGCATCCCAGGTCCAGGATGTGGGAAGGCTTTTCGACAAGCAGGTCGCAATGGATCCAGCCAACATGGTGGTTTATGGTCGTGAAACGGCGGCTGGCGGCATCATGCTCCTGCGAAAGGTGCTCGCGCAGCATCCGCTGGCTAAACTCGATATCATTCCAGGGGATGTTATCGCCCTCTTCCCAAGGGGTTGGCGGCACTTTACGGTTGATGATATCGATCAAATTCATTGCAAGATGTTAACCCAAAACTGGCAATCAAACGCTGTAAATACGGAAAAATATCGCAAAAAATACGTAGTAATACGTATGTTGCGAAACATTGCTAACGGATACACTCATTTCATCATAAAGAAATTTTCAAAATTCATGATATGAAAGGAAAGGATATGAAAGTCAAGAGATTAATTCAATGTTTACTCGTTCTCACATTGCTTCTCGGAGCGATTGGCTCGGTCGTCCGGCCCCTGGCGCCTGATCAGGTTCATCTGACGGCTATGCAACGCTCCGAGACCCTGACAATGGCATTGACTTTAGAACAGGCATTACCGCTTTCCAGGGGAGGAGTGGACTCCCTGCGGGTGGGTTGGAACTCCTGAGAGATAAGATATCACTTCTGTAACAACAAAGGACGGGTATCGAGGGGGGACATTCTTTCCCCCTTCAATGCCCGTCCTGGTCCGACATAACCCGATCTCAGGAAAATAGTCAAGTCAGGAGCTAATCGATTTGCTCGACCAGGTAATTCTGGATGCCCATTTGTCGCACCTGATCTAATTGGGCTTCGAGCCAATCGACATGGTCTTCTTCATCGGTTAAGATCGCCTCGAGCAGCTCACGGGTACCGTTATCGCTGACTTCGACTGCCAGGCGAATGCCCGCGTTATAAGCCTTCACCGCATCCAGCTCAGACGCCAGGTCATTCTTGAGCTGGGCTTCAACATCTGCGCCGATAGACATTTTCTTCAAGTTGCTCACGATCGGCGTCCCTTCCAGGAAGAGCAACCGCCCAATGAGCTTTTCGGCATGGCGCATCTCCGTGATGGCGCGCTCTTCCACCGCTTTGTGGAGGCGTTCGTAACGCCAGTTGTCACACATCTCAGAATGAACCATATACTGGTTGATCGCCGTAAGCTCATCGGCGAGAAGGTCGTTCAAAGTTACAATGATTCGGTCGTTTCCCTTCATAAGTCATCCTCCTGATAGGTAATTATACTTGAAAATTAAGAATAGCTGAGTTTAGGACGCCCGGCGTTGCGCGATTCTAGTAATTCCTGAGCGCCCCTGATTTTTATCCACTCGGTTACTTAGAGGTTCTCAGGTTTCAAGGCTATAATCATAGATATTCCTGTAGATAGAAAGATGAAATGATGACCTCGAAACCAATTCTTTACCTGATTATCAATAATCATTTCGACCCGATGTGGCGGCGATGTTGGGAAAAGCGCTTCACCTTCGACGGAAACGTTTTTATTTCTTATGCCGACCTGGAGGAATTTTACCTGCTCGATAACCTCGATCTGGCTCGCCAATTTCCAGATTACAAATTCGAGGCAGAGTTCACCCTGGTGATACAAAAATTCCTGGAACGTCACCCTGAACGGTTGGAAGAGCTGCGCCGGCTCAATCAACAGGGACGCTTTGCAATTACGGGAGGCGGTCAGGTTATCACCGACGCTAACATGATCCTGGGGGAAAGCCTGGTGCGCAATTACCTGCTGGGTCTGCTGTGGGTAGAAGATACTTTTGGGCAAAAGACTCATTTGGCAGTGCGCAATGACGCCTTTGGCAACTCGGCGCAATTACCTCAAATCTTACGCGGCTGCGAGATTAGCTGGGCGACCGGCATGAGCTATACGCCTGCCCAGGGATTGTACTGGCGCGGGCTGGATGGAAGCACGATTTTGCATGCTTCCATCCCAATTGCCGGGCAGGGCGGCGGCAATTTTAAATATCCTCCCTGCCCTGCCTGCCGCGGGGCGGGCGGCAATTGCACCCTCTGCAGTGGGCGTGGCATCTCCCCTGAGATGCGCTCAGCCCTGCCAGAAGCGGTCGATCCTGATGCCTTCACCGCCATGGGATGCGCCCGAATCATGCTCTCGCCTGAGGAGTTACTGCCCAACCCAGAGCTGCCAGCCTGGGCGGAAAAGATGCGGGCACAGTATGATGTGCGCTTCGCACTGGAAGAAGACCTTCTCCCCCATGTGCGGCGCTGGCTTGAACAAGTTGACCAGCCGCCTGCCGAGGCGCTGCACCCAGGCGTGGAGTTGAATCCGAACAATACCGGCTGCCTGGTCACGCGCATCCGCGCCAAACAAACGGCGCGCAAGCTGGAATATGCTTTGCTCAGGGCGGAATTCCTGGCAGTGCAGGCAAGGCTGCAAGGCGCAGGCTATCCTCAGGCGGCGTTGCAAGAAGCCTGGCGTAACCTTCTATATTGTGGATTCCACGATGCTATCACCGCAACCCACGTGGACCCCGCTTACGAAGAACTGCAACAGTATTGGAAAAAGGTGGAAACCAGCAGCCAGGCAATCCAGCAACAGGCGCTGACCAGATTGCTGAGCGATAACGCCGACGTGATATCGGTGATCAATTCAACCGGGGGTGCGAGCACCCAGCCCGTCAAAGTCTTGCTTGCCGCAGGTCATGAACCCGCTGCATTGCGAGATGAAGCGGGTCAGGCAGCGCGCCTCATCGAGCAGCGAACAACCGCTGAAGGGCAGGTGGAATTGACTTTCCTGGCAGAGGCGGTCGCTGCTCATGGAGCGAAATATTACCACATCGAGCAGCAACCTGGCTTTCAGCCAGCCAGCGTGAGTTACGCTGACGTCCAATCGCCGGTCAGCATCGAAAACCAGCGCTTCAGAATCGAAGCTGATAAGAACGGCCTCCGTTTAGTGTATGATAAAAGGTTACGCCGCAACATCCTGCAGGCAGCCAGCTACCGCCCGCTTGAGCTGATTCTAGAACATGACGAAGGTTCGCCCTGGGCAACCCTGCACCCTGACCAGAGCCGCCTCCCGCTGTCCGGTCACATGCACCTGGAAAGCATCGAACAAGGTGAAAACCTGGCGCGCCTGCAAATCCGTCTCGACCCGCCCTTCCGGGGAGGCTACGTCAGCCGGGGAGTGATGGGGCGGATGACCGTCACGCTGGTCGAGGGATTGGAGCGCATCGACTTCCAGGCGAGCCTTTACTGGGATACCTTCAACCACCGCTTACGTGTGGCGATGCCCATCCCAGCCGTGGGGCGTCACTGGTACGAAATCCCCTACGGGATGCTAGAGCGTCATCCCTATCAGCCAACCTTCGCCTGGGCGGGCGCGAATGGCGATTGGGCTGCCATCAACTGGGCAGGATTGGAAACGCCGGATTTCAGCCTGGCGCTCTTTAACCAGGGCATACCATCTTACCGCATCGAGCCTGAGGCAGATGGCAGAACGGTGATTCTGCTCTCATTGCTACGCAGCCCCGCCATACCCACCTACCTGCATGAGCCGGAATTTTACAGCATGACGCTCTATGACGGCATGCGCGATGCTGGCGAACACGATTTCCAATTCGCCATCGCCGCCTATCTGGGTCCCCTGGCAGAAAGCCCGGTCATCTCAGAAGCAGAGAGTTATAACGCCGGCTTGCTGGCGCTGGCAGGACGTGTGAGCCTGGCAGACTTCCCCCGCCTGACCGGAGAAGGCGGTCGCATTGCCGCAGTCAAGTGGGCAGAAAAAGGCGAAGCTGTCATCTTGCGGGTGGTCGAGACGCGCGGACAAGATAGCGAGGTAACCATCGACCTGCCGTCTTGGACGGGTGAAGTTTCAAGCGTGAATCTGTTGGAAAGGCAGGAGATGCCCCTGGATACTTCAGGCGGCAAATGCCGCCTGAAGTTACGCCCCTGGGAAATTGCCACACTGCGGCTTCAGTTTTCAGTCTGAGTTCAGGCTAGCAGGGCAGCCTTTAATCCGGGCACCAGCTCAGCGCCGACCGGCGCGGTGATGGAGGAGCCTTTGAAATCGTCGCCAATCGGCTCACACCGCCCGCCCAGGATGGGCGCCAGGAACGCCTCAGCCACGGCGTTGAAAGACAGGCGATTTTCTGGTCGGGCAAAACCGTGACCTTCATCGGGATAAAGGATGTAAGTCACCGGGATGTTCTTTTGCTGCATCGCCTGGATGATCTGGTCTGATTCAGCCTGCTTGACGCGCGGGTCGTTAGCGCCCTGACCAATCAACAACGGGCGTCGGATTTGATCAGCATAAGTGAGCGGCGAATGCTCCACCAGCAGCGCTCGACCTGACTCGGTCGAAGGATCGCCCACCCGGGTCGAAAACAGCTTGAACATCGGCTTCCAGTAAGGCGGGATCGTCTCGAGCAGCGTCATCAGGTTGGAGGGACCGACGATATCCACGCCGCAGGCAAAGGTCTCTGGCGCGCGAGTCAGACCCAGCAGCGTGGCATAACCGCCAAACGAACCGCCCATGATGGCTACCTTCTGCGAATCAGCGATGCCAGCCTGAATTGCCCAATTGACCCCATCGAGCAGGTCATTGAGGATTTTGCCGCCCCATTCATGATCCCCGGCGTTGGTAAACGCTTTGCCAAAGCCGGTAGAAGCTCGGAAGTTGACGCTCAACACTGCATAGCCCCGGTTTGCCAGCCATTGATGGTAGGGATCATACCCCCAGGCGTCGCGCCCCCAGGGACCGCCATGTACCATCAACACAGTCGGCAAAGGATGATCCGGCGCCAGGGCTGAACCATAGACTGGCGGCAGCGTATAATAGCTGACCAGGTTCAAACCGTCGCGGCTGGGAATGATCACCGCGTGCATGCGGCTGAGCGGCAATCCTTCCAGGTCCTTGCGGTTGGTGAACAGGAAAGCAGCCTTTCTCGATGTGTGATCATACAAATAATATGGCAGGGGACCGTTATCTTTTTCATACGCCACGACCCACCAATGGTCATCCAGGCTGCGGCTGATGACGTGCAAATCCCCGCTATCCACCGAGGCAAGATACTCCAGGTCAGGCGCGATGGCAGGATCCAACACTTTCCAGCTTAACCGTTCGTAATTGAAAGCCACTGCCTGGGGCGTTTTCTTGAAAGGGTGTTCCAACCCCTCGCCGACATCGGCGCGCGGGTCCTCCGCCAGCAGAGATTGCTTCCGGCTGGTCAAATCCAGCGAATACAAAGCCGCTGTGTTACGCCCACGGCTGTCGGTAAGATACATGACGTTGCCCTCATGGTCAAAGCCCACCAAGCCCGTCGTCAGCATGTCTTCAGCCGGGACTTCCATGAATAATTCCCATCCATCCGCTACAGGCTGAAACCAATTCATCCCGCCATCTTCCGTCATGGCAAAACCCAGCCGTAAGCGGAACTGCTCATCAACAGCAAAGTTCACAAAGCGGTCATTTTGCTGCACCAACGTGCGCTCGCCCGTATCCAGGCGCAGGCGGTAGAGATCATGGAATTGAGGGACGCGGTCGTTGGTCGCGACCATGATCTCGTCAGGAAACAGCGGGCTGATCTTTTCCAGCCGCGCCTGCACTCCCTCGTAGGGGGTGAGGTCCTTGATTTCGCCGGTGGAAAGGCAGGCGGAATAAATCCGCCAGTTTTCGTCGCCGTTCTTGTCCTGACCATACAGGATGTGATCGTTGGTGTATGCCCAATCATAGAAACGAATACCGCGAAAGGTATCCTTGGTGATTGGTTTAGCAGCCGCAGGGTCCTCCCGCGGACCAACCCAAACATTGAGCACGCCATTTACCGGCGCAAGGTAGCTGATGTATCGTCCATCCGGACTAAGACGCACCATCGCTTTATCGGGGTTGCCGAAGAATATTTTGCGAGGGATCAAGGGAATCGGGTTCATTTGCACTCCTTGTAAAACTGTTTAGTAACCTTCACAGAGTCGAAGCGGAAATCCGACTTAACTGACTGACATGCGGTAGAAAGGCAAGGCTGATTCCATCAAGCCAACCTACAGAATTATACAGGCGTATTGTACTATTCGTAACGCAGCGCTTCCACGGGTTCGAGGCTGGCAGCGCGGCGTGCAGGATAGAACCCAAAGAAGAGCCCCACCGCAGCAGAAAAGAGCGTGGCTAATAAAATCGCATCGCTTTCAATGATGGGGATGAAATCAACGCCGCGCCGGGTGGCAATCTCTCCCACGACCCAGGAAATGACCCAGGCGAGGATGATGCCCAGGATGCCGCCAATCAGGCTGAGCAGGGCGGACTCGGAGAGGAATTGAATGAGGATATCCCGCTTACGCGCGCCAACGGCTTTGCGCAAGCCAATTTCGCGCGTGCGCTCGCTGACGGTGACGTACATGATATTCATGATGCCAATCCCGCCCACCAGCAGCGAAATGCCGCCAATCCCGCCGAGGAAAATCGTCATAATAGACGTGATCGTTTGAGTCACGTTCAGAATATCCTGTTGAGTCAGGACAGTGAAGTCAGGCTCATTGATGGCGGTGCGATGGCGGACAGTCACAATTTGGGTCAACTCATCTACCGCTTGGTCAACCAGGTCAGCTCGGGCGGCTTGTATATAAATGATGTCAACCTGGTCGCGCGTCTGACGGCGGAGCAAACGCGTTTGCGCGGTCGTCAGCGGGATGAGCACCTGGTCATCCTGGGAACCAAAATTGCTGCCGCCTTTGCTTTCCAGGACGCCAACCACCCGAAAGGGCTGGTTCTCGATGCGAATCGTTTCGCCCACCAAATTATCGGTGCGCCCGAAGACACTGCGCGCCACCTCGCTGCCCAGAACAGCCACCGCCGAGCGCTGGCGTAAATGAGCCGCCGTTATAAATTGACCTTCCGCCATGATCTGGTTACGAACGATAGCATATTCGGGGGTTACTGCCATGAGAGTCGTGCCGACCTGCTCCCCGCGCTGCGAAACCCGGCTGCGACCCTGGATGACCGGAGCAACATAGAGAATGGATGGCGCCTGCGAGGCGTCTGAAAGGGCATCGGCATCTCCCAGCGTCAGCGGCCGGGGATTGCGCACATCCCTGCCGCCGGCAGTGAGAAAGATCAAATTGGTGCCAATGCTGTAAATCTGGTTATCGATAGCAACTTGCGCGCCGCGCCCGATTGCCAGCATGGCAATGACCGCCGCAACGCCAATCACAATGCCCAGGATGGTCAACGCTGAGCGAAGCTTATTGACTGTCAGGCTTTGCAATGCTTCATAGAACACTTGCACCAGGTTCATGCCGACTCCTCCAAAAGCCCATCCCGCAAGCGAATCACCCGCTGCGTGTGAGCGGCTACGGCGGGATCATGGGTTACAATGATCACCGTCATGCCAGTCTCCCGGTTGAGCCTGGTTACCAGTTCGATGATTTCTGCGCCGGATTTGGAGTCCAGGTTGCCAGTTGGCTCATCCGCCATCAGGATGGAGGGATGGTTGACCAATGCTCGGGCGATGGCAACACGCTGCTGCTGTCCGCCCGAAAGTTCGGATTGGTGATGACTTACTCTATCGGCAAGCCCAACTTGCTTCAAGACTTCCAGCGCGCGCTCACGCCGTCCCCGCTTCATCCCAGAGTAGCGCAAAGGCAGCTCGACATTTTCCAGGGCGCTGATGCGCGGCAGTAAATTGAAGGATTGAAAGACAAAGCCTACTTTCCGGTTGCGCACTTCCGCCAGCTTATCATCCGATAAGCCAGAGACCCTTTCCCCGTCCAGGTAATAGTCTCCGCTGGTGGGACGGTCAAGGCACCCCAGGACGTTCATCAAGGTTGATTTTCCAGAACCTGAGGGTCCCATGATGGCAATCATCTCGCCGCGGCGAATCGTAAAGGAAACGCCGCACAGCGCGTGCACTTCTACCTTCCCCATCCGGTAGGTCTTGACCAGGTTTTCGGCGACGATGACATCGTCAACGCTCATGGCTGCCCCGAATCCTGAAAATCACGGTTTTGCCGGACGCCCTCCGGCTGCCCGCCAGAAAAAAGCGGCGCTTCCAGCGCAATCTCATCGCCTTCTCTCAGCTCATCGGAAATGACCTCGCTGGCTGTATCAGAAGTAGCGCCCACCTGTACAAAAATCTGCTCGGTGCCGCTGGGGGTAATGCGGTACACAAAGCGTTTGCCGTCAGTCTCTTTGATCGCCCGGTTAGGCAACTGCAGCACATTGTCCCGCTCGCTGACGCGGATATTAGCCACCGCGGTCATGCCGGGTTTGACCTGGGCATCGGCATCCAACAGCCGGACGGTGACCGTAAAACTGACCACTCCCTGCAGATTTTGCCCCACCTGGCTGATTTCATCAACCACGCCTTGATAGGTTTTATCCAAGATGGCATCAAAGGTAACGCTCACTGGCTGCCCCACCTGCACCTGGAAAACATCGACCTCGGACACCTGTAGATCAACGAACAATGCGGACAAGTCATCCAGGCGGAACGCCGTCTTTCCTGGAGAAACGATGTCCCCAGGCAGCACTTCCACATTGGTGATCGAGCCGGCAAACGGCGCTTCCAGCCACCCCAGTTTGAGCACGGCTAACGCCTGGGTCAGACGGGTTTCAGCGATGGTCAGGTCTTCTTGGGAGGGACCATTCTTGAGCTTGTCAAGGGTTTTCTGAGCATCCTCCAGCCTGGCGCGCGCCAGGGCGAGATCCACCTCTGAAGGCGAGGTCAGTTCCTGCAGCGTTTTTTGAGCATCAGCTAATCTGGCTTGAGCAAGCGCCAGATTTGACTTCTTTTCAGCAATATCCTCTTCAGTAGGTTTACCGTTCAGCCAGTTCAGGTTAGCCAGGGCGCGGTCTCGGAGGCGCTTTGCCTGGTTTAGGTTGCTCAACGCCTGCGCCTTGGCGAGGTTCGTCTCTGGGTTGCCAGGCGTTTGATTATATATCTCTTGCAGGCGATCAACGTTTTGCTGCGCCAGGAGATAATCAGCGTTGGCGATGCTGATCGCCTCGTCGCTGCCGCGTGGGTAGAGCAATCGGTCATACTCCCGCTGGGCTTTATCCAATGCTTCCTGGGCTTTGAGCACCGCCTGCTCAGCCTGGGCAATGAGCAAGTCGGTGGGATTGAGCAGGTCATCGAGCGCCTTCTGCGCCGCTTTGACCGCCGCTTCCGCCTGGGCTAATTCCAGAGGCGTCACTTCTTTCAAATCATCCAGCGCCCTTTGAGCGTTGATGCGGTCAACCTGCGCCTGGAGGATGGTCTGGGGAAGCGAAGAGGGGTCAAGGCGCGCCAGCACTTCGCCGGCGGAAACTTGTTGACCGATGCGGACCAGCACCTCGCCCACCTTGCCGCTGGTCTGCCAGGCAATGATGGCGCTTTGCCCAGAACGCACGTTGCCCACCGCGCTGACGGTAACCGTCAGAGGACCACGCGTCAGGCGCACCGAGGGCGTGGCGGCGTTTGCTGAACCAGAAGAATTAAAGAGGGTGCGCGGGGAACAGCCTGCCAAAATCAGCGACAGGAGAATGGGCAATACCACTAACAATTGAGACAAACGTTTCTTCATTATGAAACAAACTCCTTACATGACATCCAATGACCTGGCATCAAGCTTGAGATCGTCAGAGCGACCGTTGACGGGCGCTCATCATCCTTCTCCTTTTTGCCGCCCGGCTGAGGGCGAGCTTAATTGAAAATCCCAAGGTTGACCCAGGGCAGGCAATATTTTACTTTAACATGGCGCCCGTGTTGAATTTATGAAGAAATACTCATCGAAGAGCACGGGCTAAACCCTGGAATTATCTCACGATGCCTTCTGAGCCAGAGCCGCTTTGACCGCCTTCAAGCGCTTGCCATGCAAAGGATACAGGTATAACGCCAGGATTGCCAGCAGGAATCCAACAATTGGCGGAATGGTCAAGAAGATGCGAAATCCCAGATCAACGGAGGCAGGCTGCACATCCAGCAAGGTATCGTATCCAAACCTGGGTAAGACCAATCCAAACACCGTAGAGACCAGCATCCCGCTCAGGGTGATGATCAACCCGCTCGTGCCAAAGTACATGCCGGCACGCTGCTGACCGGTCTTCACCTCATCTTCATCGACAACTTCGGCGATAATGACATCGCCGATCAAGATCAGCCCCGAAAGCCCCACCCCGATGATCACGGCGGCGACGATTGCCATCGTCAGGGAGGCGCCCAATCCCAATGGGATGACGCCCACGATCATCACCAGATTGGCAAGGATGAGCGTCGTACGTGAATCGGTGCGGTTTGCCACCCAATGCCGCCAGGGGTAAAGCATGGCAGCCGCGATGATAAAGGCAATGCCAAAAATCAGGGAAGCCATGCCTTCATCTACCTTGAGGCTGTATTTCATATAAAAGAGCATCCCTGTTTGCAGCACCCCCGTACCAAAAAAACGCATGGCTTGGGCGAAAGCAGCCGTCAGAAAACTGCGGTTGATGAACGTGGCGCGCAAAGCCGGCAGCAGCGGAATGTAAGACTGCTCTTGAGAGCCTTTCTTCTCGAACATGGCTGGAATGCCTGCATAGATGGCAACGCCCGCAACAACCGCCAGCAGCAGCGCCATGCCGCTCCATCCCATCAAACCTGAGAGCACCGGCGGCAGGGCAACGCCGATGACCAACCCTGCAGTCTGGAAGATGTTCATCTTGGCAGCGACATCGGTGCGTTCGACATAGGAGGAGAACATTTCTGGCAGCAACCCATAATAGCCCGTCGCCAGCGCGGTGTACAAGCCTTCCCACACGACGATCACCGCGCCAAAGTAAACTAAAAGCTCCACAGGATTGTCGCGACCATCAAAAGGCGCAAGAAAGAGCATCGCAAAAGTAATGACATAGGGCAGCCCGCCAAAGAGGATATACGGAATGCGCCGTCCCCAGCGAGACCGCGTTCGATCGGAAATGAAACCTAAAACCGGGTTATTCAGGGCATTGTACAGGGTATAAATTCCCCAAAATGCGGCGTACCAACCTGCAGGCAGGTTCTTGACATCAACGATGTAAAAGGCGATGATGCCCGCCACCGCCTCGACTGGAATCGAAACGCCCAGGCTGGAAAGGGTGTACAACAGACGGGTCTTGCGGCTGGTTTGAATTTCGTTGGATGGTGTGGCGCTCATGGGTTGCTTTTCCTTGTTTAGATTTTCCCGGCGAAGGGGTTGGCATGCAGATATGCCGGCGACAGCACCTTGAAGCTTTCGGCGTACGCGTAACCCTCGGCGCTGCCGGTCAGGCGAGCGTACGTTTCGAGCACTGCAACCATCCGTTCGCTATCTTCAAGAGTGAACTGCGCACGGTAGCAGCGCGCCGCCCTCAGTTTCCGCTCCCAAAACGGGCTGATATCGATGGTCGTGTTTGGCGAGTGGCTCAGGTAAAACGCCACACCTTGAATATCATAGGGCGCATAGCCGCGGTCGACCTCAGCATCTGTTCTTAGGCGCAGCATGCCCTGCAGAAAGGACGCCTCAGCGACCGCCAGCCCGGTCTGAACGTGATCGCGGTGCGCTTCATAGGGCAGCCAGGGATCGCAGGTGACCAGGAAGTCGGGGCGCAGCAGGCGGATATAACGGATAAGCTGGTTGCGCATCTCGTAATAATCATACCTGCCCGCATCCGGGTAACCCAGCCAGAATTGCTGGCGAACGCCGATCAGCGCCGCCGCGCGCTGCTGGTCATCCTTCAAGGAGGCTGCCGCCTGTTCATCCGAGAGCGCCGGGTCGATCACGCCTACCAGATCGTTGGTGACGGTCAGGTAATAAATTTCAGCGCCCGCAGCGGCTAAAGACGCCAATGTACCGCCGGCAGCCAGGTCATTGTCGTCGTAATGCGGCTGGACGCACAACAAACGCCGCGCCTGCCTCAGGTCTGGGATTTGAAAATCGAAGCCAATATCCATCATCGCCTCCAGTGCACAGGTTTATTTTAACATTCATTCCAAAACAAGATCGCTGCGCCGCTTAAGCGGAAAGGATGAGCTGCTCTCGGATACCACCATCAAAATGGACTGCTCAAGAAATAAAGAAAAGATATGTACCTTGCGAGGCAATAAATACGTAAAAGTACCTATCGATGACTTTCCTTTTCCACGCGATACTTGGCGCAAAGAAAAACCGAAAGGAGAAATAGCGTGAGGAAATTATTCATATTATTCAAAGTTATCATTATTTTCACGTTGCTGTTTGGATCGTTGGGGGCAAGCAGCCCGCCGGCAAACATGGCTGCCCAACGGGTGCATCCCATGCTGCTCCAGGCAGCGCAACGTGACCCGCAGCAAACTCTGCGGGTGATCGTTCAGCGGCAACGCCAGCGGGATGGGTTGGAGACGATGCTTGCCAGCCTGGGCGGCAGAGTGGTACAGGACTTTCACATCATCGACGCCCTGGTTGCCGAACTGCCTGCTCATGCCGTACTGAAGCTGGCAAGCGACCCAGGCGTGCATTTCATTTCCCCGGATGGCGCCATGGAACGCTCCGGCTTCACCTCCCTGACAGTTGCGGATACTTTTCCATCTGCCTCCTACAGCAATAATACAGGGACGGCAAACTGGCAGGGCGCCTGGGTAGAGGGCGGCGAGAGCGACGGCGTCACTGCTGGGTTCTTGCGGGTAGGCAGTAACTCCAGATGCGCTTCGGGCACCTGCTTAGCGTTCGGCGGCAGCTCTGCCAACGTGGCAAACCGATCGCTGACCCGCAGCGCTAACCTGGCAGGCGTCCAGTCCGCCGTATTGTCCTTTAGCTACCGGCGCTATAGGAGCGCCAGCAACTACGGCAGCGTCAGCCTGCAAATTTCAGGCGATGGCGGCGCAAGCTGGGTGACGCTGGCGAATTATCCCCTGACCGCCAGCGATAGCGCACAAGTCGTCCAAAACTTCAACTTGAGTGGCATGGCTTCTGCAAATACGCTGTTGCGTTTTCAAGGGGCAGGCACCATGGCGGGCTTCATCTACTTCGACAATATCCAGATTACTTACCTTCTACCCACCACAGTCAACTACTTCCTGGGCACCACGGGTGCCGATAAGGTTCACTTCCAAGGGCTGAGCGGCGAGGGAATTACTGTTGCTGTTGTGGATAGCGGCGTCGCCCCGATGCTCGACTTCGATGGGCGGTTGACACTGCCCGCAGATTATCCGGGGACCGATGATTTCGGGCACGGCACGCATGTCGCCGGAATCATCGGCAGCAATGGGTCAACAGTGCAAGCCTACAAGGGCATCGCTCCAGGCGTCGACCTCATATCCCTGGATGTAACCGATAACACCGGCATGACCTACGAATCAACGGTGATTGGCGCGCTGCAGTGGATATATGACCATAAAGATCAGCTCAATATCAAGGTGGTCAACCTGTCGCTGAATTCGACGCTGGAAATATCGTATCACCAAAGCCCGCTCGACGCTGCCTGCGAAATCCTGTGGTTCAACCGTGTGGTGGTAGTGGCTTCGGCAGGCAATAAAGGTCCAGCGGGAGGCTTCAATACGATCAACACAGCGCCTGCCAATGATCCCTTCATTATCACCGTAGGCGCCAGCGATGAAAAAGGCAACGCCAATCCCGCCGATGATACAGTGGCGCCGTTTTCATCCTTCGGCGTCACCTGGGACGGCTTCACCAAACCAGACATCATCGCCCCTGGATATAATGTGGTACAACTGCTCTCGCCCTATTCGAATTGGGCTTTGGAGCATCCCGATCGTGTCGTGGAGAACGCCTTCATCCGGTTGAGCGGCACTTCCATGGCAGCGCCGATGGTTTCCGCCGCGGTTGCCTTGCTGCTGCAGGATGAGCCCAATCTCACCCCTGACCAGGTGAAGTATCGGCTGCTGAACAGCGACCGCATGATTGCCGGCGATGGGTTTATCTATCCTTACCTGGACGTTTACGCTGCGGTGCAGGGTACTTCAACTGAAAGCGCCAACACCGGTCTCACCGCCAGCCAGATGCTCACTACTGGTTCTGACCCCATCACCTGGAACAGTGTCGGCTGGAACTCGGTCGGCTGGAACAGCGTCGGCTGGAACTCAGTCGGCTGGAACAGCGTTGGCTGGAACTCGGTCGGCTGGAATTCCCTGGTCGAAGTGGACGGCGTCTTCTGGGGCAAGGACAAGGGTAAAAACAAATAAGCGGACGCCAAGACGAGAATAAGACAACAGAGGTGAAACCATGAAAATCTGCTCAAACTTCAAGAAACTGATGAACGCGCTGCTGCTGGCTCTGGCTGTCTCGGGAGCGCTGGCTGCCCTGCTGGATATCCAAACTGCCCTCGCCAGCGTAAGCTGGAACTTCTAAACCTTCGTTCCCCTTTCTTCCAATCACCTTCCTTTTGCACACAATACGGCGCTGGAACCGCCGTATTGTGTCCATTTAGGACTCTCCTTCAACATCATAAAGGCGGGACGTAAGACTTGCTAATCTCCAACTTTTGATACAATGGTGATATCGATAGAGTGAATTTTCACAAACAACCTGAGGAGAATCCAATGGCGCCTGAAACCCCAATTTCCTATCGCAACCTGGTCATTTACGAAGTTTACGTGCGCAATCATGGTCCCAACGGCACCTTCAAGGATGTCGAAGCCGACTTGCCGCGCCTCAAACAAATGGGAGTGGATGTCGTCTGGTTTATGCCCATCCACCCCATCGGACAATTGAACAAGAAGGGCTCGCTGGGCTGTCCTTACTCAATCCGGGATTACCGCAGCGTCAACCCTGAATACGGCACCTACCAGGATTTCACCCGCCTGGTCAACCAGGCGCACGCGCTGGACATGAAAGTGATGATCGATGTCGTCTACAACCACACAGCTCACGATTCCGTTCTGGTGCGCGAACACCCTGAGTTCTTCCACCAGGATGCCCAGGGACGCCCATTCACAACGGTACCCGCCTGGAGCGATGTCATCGATTTGAAACACCCCCACCCTGGGCTGACCCGCTACCTGGTGGATACGCTGGCAGGCTGGGTGCAGGCTGGCGTGGATGGTTTCCGCTGCGACGTGGCATCGCTGGTGCCTATCGAATTCTGGCTGCAAGCGCGCGCGGAGGTCGAAAAAGTCAAGCCTGGAGTGATCTGGCTGGCGGAATCGGTGCACGCCAGTTTCGTGGATGACCGCCGGCGGCATGGCTTGCTGGGACTTTCGGATAGCGAATTATATGCCGCCTTTGACATGTGCTACGATTACGATATCTGGCCTGTCTTCCGCCACGTCGTCAAGGGCAACCTGCCTGTCCTGCGCTTTCTAGAGTTGCTGCGCTTCCAGGACTGCATCTACCCGGCGAATTACGTTAAGATGCGCTGCGTTGAAAACCACGACAACGAGCGCATCATGGCGCTGGCGCCCACGCATGAACAGGCGCTGGCTTGGACAGCGTTCACAGCCTTTAACCAGGGTGCCTTTATGATTTATGGCGGACAGGAAGCCGGCGCCGACCATACCCCTTCGTTATTCGACATCGACAAGATCGAATGGAAGGATTACCCGCTCCAAGAGTTCCTGGGCAAGCTGGCACATCTCAAAAAAGACCCTGCCCAACGAGATGGTCAATTCATCTTGCTGGCAGATGAGCCTGCTGTACAGGCTGCCTGGCAGCACCCAACGCAAGGGCTTTATGGCGTGTTCAACGTCAAAGCCAGAAAAGGCAACGCCTCGGTACAGCTTGAGGATGGAGTATATCCGGAACTTCTTTATGGAGGGACGGTGACCGTCAAGAATGGAAAAATGGCACTGCCAACCGAAGCTGCGATATTGCGCTGCAAAACACTGCAAAACTTGCAGATGCTGCACAGCCCCATGCTGGATTCTGAAATCCATTGACGAGGACCTCACTAGACGACCGAATTACGGAACTGAGTAACGAATGATTGGAGGCAACGAATTATGAAAAAGCGCCTCAACTCCTTGTTCTGGGCTTTTCGGAGAGCAACCTGAAGCTCTCCGTGATTCCGAAGCAATGGATTAATAGCCGGTTCAAGCAAACGAAAACTCAGGCTCAAAGCCAATGAGCTGGCGCGCCTGCTCCAGGCTGACCAGCGACTCAGCGCCGACCAGAGGGCGCTTGCGCGCAGTGACTTCAGGGAAGAACAATTTGAGCAAAAGCTCCGACTCAACGCCGGTCCAGTTAACCCGGTCCTGAACGTGGAGCGGATAGCTGCCTTCGTAACTGGCAGTCAGGGCTTTCTCGAACGCCTGGGCAGCATCGCGCTCGTCAATCACCGCCCAAAAATTGTACTTAGAGACAGTCGCCAGGCGCGCAGCTTCATCCAGAGGCGAGTCGGGGTCGCGCACCCGCGACCAGAAGTCAGCGTCTTCCATTTGCCGCTTGCGCCTGATCTCCCGAAAGATGCGATACCGCGCTTCCAGCCATTCCATCCGTTCCTGATCAGGCATTTTAAGCAGATGCTCGATGAGCTGAGCGGCGAAATTTGGCTGTCCTGCGCGGTGAGCATGCGCCTGAGCTGGCAAGACAGCCGGAAGCCGTAAAGCGACGGAAGAGATGCCCTCCCTGCGCCAGAAATACCGCCCGATGTCTTCCACGATCCACTTGGAGAATGAATAAGCATCCGTTGTCCAGGAGGGATGATCCTCATCCAGCGGAAAATAGCGGGGCTGGACCTCTTGCACGCCCCAATACAGACCCAAAGCATTGATTGAGCTGGCGTGGACCACCCGGCGAATGCCCTGTTCAGCGGCTGCCTGGAAGACGTTGAATGTTCCAGCCGTATTGATGCGATAGATTTCATCTGCCCTGCCCATGGCAGGCTGGGGGAGCGCCGCCAGGTGAATGACAGCGTCGCAATCTCGCGCCTGGCTACGCAGCGCCGGGTAATCTTCGATATCACAGCAAGCATACTCAGCGCCTTCTACGCTTGCCTGAGGCAGGCGGTCGATGACCCGCACAGCATACCCGCCGGCAACCAGACGAGTCACCACTGCCTTGCCAACGGTTCCTAAGCCACCAGTGACTAATACTTTCATCCTCAGTAACCTGCCATGACAAGCGCAATGGTGGAAACGGTTTGCCGTCTGAGGCAGCCCAGCGAGCTGCCAGCATGATGCGAGTTTTGGCTTAACGTCCTCTTCATAAGTAAGACCTCTTACTCCGAATAAACTGCCTGGAGCAAGCCCTTCAGGTAACCGATGGCAAACAATCGCCCAATCGAGGAATAACCAGGCTGATCATTGCGGTCGCCCTCCATAGTCGGCACATGATCAGGACGGAAGACGCCCTCATAGCCGACTTCTTTGTAGGCGCGCAAACACGCCAGCAGGTCGGTTTTGCCCTCATCATGAAACGTCTCGACGAAGTTATCCGGCGTACCGCGCACATCGCGGATGTGAACGAAAAAGATTCTCTTCTGCCTGCCGAAGTGACGAATGACAGCAGGCAGGTCATCGGTCATCAGCGTAAAGTTGCCCTGGCACAACGCGATGCCGTTCACCGGGCTGGGCGCCAAATCCAGCAGGCGCTGGTAATTTTCGATGCTGCGCATGATGCGCCCCAACCCGCGAATGGGCGAGATGGGAGGGTCGTCAGGATGCATCGCCAGTTTCACATTGGCTTCTTCGGCTACCGGCACCACGATTTTGAGAAAATATGCCAGGTTCTCCCAGAGTTGATCTTCGCTGATGATGCCATATTCCGTCAGCGGCGCGTTTTGCATCAGGGCATGGTTATAACCAGTCGCCAGCGCCCCGCCGCGGGCAGGGACTGTGGTCGAAGTACGCATCCAGTTGAAAACGGGCATCCATTCGTAACACCACACTGAAACCCCCAGCCTGCCCAGGTTGCGAATCAGGTCGCAGACGGCTTCGATTTGCTCATCGCGCCCGGGCAAGCCCAGCTTGATCTTTTCCATCGGCGGTCGGCTTTCCAGCACTTCGAACTGAAACCCCATGCTTTCATAGGCTGTTTTCAATCGCAGCAGCGACATATAACTCCAGGGCAGTTCCTCTTTTGGAAGGTTCACGCCGCGGTTGAAATCCATGACCCCAACCACATAGTTCACACCGCACTGCTTGACCATGCGCGCCAGCTCAACCTGCTGCGGTGAGAATACTTCAGCAATTTTCATCATATTGGCTCCTCAACGGTCGTCACAGAAGAATTTGTTGTACCAAAATTTCGGAATGATTTTATCAGATTTCAGGACTTGGTTTATTCCAGCCGCGTCAGGCGCTCCTGGTAATAGCGTTGACGGGCTTTATCACCCTGTTGGGCAAAGTAAGCCAGGTTTGCCTCGAAATGACGCCGGGCATCGGGAAGATCTCCCAACTTGAGAGCTGCTTCTCCCAGGGCATGACGAACATCAGCCACTCTTTCTTCGTTTCCCAACCGACTGAATAAATCCTGAACTTTCCTTCCCAGGCGATAGGCTTCGGCATAATTGCCAGATTTATATTCGATGATCGCCAGACCATTCAGGCAAAGCGCCTGCCCCCACAGGTTGCCAGCCTGTTCGAAGGTCTGCAGGCTCGCCTGGTAGGCTGGACGCGGCAAATCAAGGTCAATCTCGCTGAAGTTGACCACATCTGCCCAAATTAATTGCACCAGCGCCGCGCCCCAGGCGTCGTCAATTCGTTTCAGGATGCCATAACTTTGTTGCAACAAATCCAGCCGCTGGTCGAGGGATAAGCTGCTGGGACCACGGCAATCGAGCAGAATGGCATACGCCTTGGCTTCGGTATCTGGCAGCCCTTCGACCAACTGCAAGCTCTCGTCTTGATAGGCTGCAATCTCCTGCGGGTCCCTCTCATAGAGCGAAAAATGATGCAAGGCTGCCAGATTGAGCGCCAGGAGCGATTGCATAAAATTGCGGTCATCCACCGATTCTGGTGCAGAAAGTCTTCCAAGCTCCTGACGCGCCAGGGGCTCTAAATCGGCAAGCAATTTGACCACTTCATGAGTTTCAACGCGCTGGTTATTCATCTCAAAGAACAGAATCACCGCTGGCAGCAAGGCTCGCAGACGTCGGAAGTCACGCTGCGCCAATAGCTCCCGGCTGGCGAGGCGCAAGTTTTGCACCTCAGCGCGTAAAACCGCCAGGGCAGTCAACTGATCTGACCCCTTTAGCTTAGCGAACATCTGTTGCATTAAATCGGAAAAGTACAGCGCATGACGGGTGCGCACCTCAGCCAAAGCAAGAGGCTCAGCCAAGAGTTTTTCGAGCGCGTAAGGCTGCAGCACCGGATGAATCTCAAACCGCCCCGAAGCAACCCGGCGAATCAGAGATTTATCCATCAAACCAGCCAGGGTTGAAAGCGTTGCTCCGGCGATTTGCTGCGCCGCCTCATGACGAAAACCACCCTGAAAGACCGCCAGCCTGCAGAAAACATCTCTTTCTTGGGGGGCAAGCAATCGCCAGGAAGTCTCGAAAACCGCCCGCAGCGTCTGATGGCGTTCAGGCGCCTCCCGCCATGTTGCCGATAGAAAATCGATGTTATGCTCAATTTCAGCCAGAATTTCCCGGCAGGAAAACACTTTGATCCAGGCGGCTGCCATCTCGATCCCCAGCGGGATGCCTTCGAGCAACTGGCAAATGCGGGCAATGGCGCGCCAATCGTCCTGGTCAGCGTTGAATCGGCTGGCGCGATCGGCGCTGTTGACAAACAACTGCACGGCTGCAAATTGAGGTATGGCGTCGTCATCGCGCCGAGGGGGGTAAGGCAGCCCCGCTATCTCTCGCACCCACTCGCCGGGTAAGTTCAGTCGCTCGCGCGAGGTCACCAACAGCTTGACCGCCGGCGCCGCAGATAGCAACTCATTCAGAAGTCCTGCACAACAGGAAAGCTGCTCAAAATTATCCAACACCAGGAGGGCATTCTTATCCGCCAGGAAACCCAACAACTGCGCTTTGGCTTCTTCCACAGGCAACTGATTGCCTGGCGGAACGCGAAAAGCGCACTCGGTCACTTCCGCAACAGCAAGGATCAAGTCCTCGATGGCATTGACAGACGCCAGCCCGATGAAGAAAACCTGAGGGAATATGCTTTGCGCCTGACGGGCTGCTTCAATGGCTAACCGGGTCTTGCCGCTGCCGCCAATGCCAGTCAATGTAATTAAACGACACTGTGGATTTTGAAGTAACTGAAAGATATGTTCCAGTTCTTTCTCCCGATCCAGGAAAGGCGTGATGGGCAACGGCAATTTGGACTGGGGGTCTTCGGTTTTAAGCGGCGGAAATTCGACAGGCAACCCAGGGACGTTCACCTGGTAGATGCGTTCAGGTTGGAGTAAGCCTCTCAAGTGATGTTCTCCCAGGTCTTTGAGGCTGACGCCAAGGGGCAGCCTCCCGCCAAGCAGCTCAACGACCGCGCTGGAGATCAAGATCTGTCCGCCATGACCAGCAGACATGATGCGGGCGACGCGGTTCTTGGTATGCGAAACAAGATACTCATCGCTATCGGGGTCAAGCTCAGCTTCGCCGGAATGCAAGCCCATGCGCACTTTGAGCGGACCCAGTTCATTCCAGGGTGCCAACGCCAAACCGCGTTGCGCCTCGATGGCTGCCTTGAGCGCTTGCGATGCCAATGGAAAAGCCGCCTGAAAAGCATCGCCAATCACCTTGAAGACCACCCCGCCGTTATCCTGGATGGCGCGGCGCAGCGCCTCATTGTGCAGCTGCAGGGCAGATGCCATCAGGTCAGGGCGGCTTTCCCACAAAGCGGTGCTGCCCTGAATATCGGTGAACAAAAAGGTCACAACGCCGGTTGGCAGCGGTTGACGTTCCATCATTCTTCGACGAGCACCTCCACCCCATAAGCAGGGAGAGAAACCGATTCGCGGACTTCAAGCCCGCTGACTTGATTTTTATATACCTTGCCATCCAATTGGACGGCTACCGGGAAGGGATTGAAGTTCATCAGGAAAATGAAACGCCTATCGACATCACACCGCACCTGAGCGGTGACACCTTCGGGCAAGTCAACCGGCAAAGCGCGCAGCAAGTCCAACTTTTGCGACAGCGTTCCGAGGAAATCATCCAGGAAGCGCTCGTCGTTGCGCGAAGCCACATAATAAGCCTGCCCCACGCCAAAATCGTTCACCGTCAGAGCAGGACGACCGGCGTAAAAATCCTCTCCAAAAGAAGCCAACACGCGGGCGCCGCGGGCGTGGATGAGCGCAAAGTAGTCCCGCCCTTCGTAAGAACCGGATAAACCAAGCTCATTGCCGGGCAGCATCACAACCGGGTTGCGCTCGCTCGGCGTGACCGTGTCTGTCTCTTCGTCCCAGATGCCAAAGACCTCCATGAGCCGTTCCCCAGGAAAGCCTCCCAGGAAGACCAGGTCATTCTCATCCACAATGCCGGTCCAATAGGTAGCGACCAAAACGCCTCCTGCAGCGACAAACTGCGCCAGCCGGTCAGCAACGCCCGGCTTGAGCAGATAAAGCATAGGGGCAATCACCAGCTTGTATCGGCTGAAGTCTGCCTCCTCGGCGATGACATCCACCGGGATGCCACGCTTCCAGAAGGGCAGATAGTGTTCCATGACCGTTTCGGGATAATTGCGGCGATCATTGCCCAACGCCTGCATGCCTTCAATCGCCCAGCGGTTCTCCCAATCGTAAACGATTGCCACGTCTGGATGAACGGTCGTACCGATCACCGGATCGAGTTTTTCGAGAATCACACCCACCTCAGCAACATCCTTGAAAACGCGGGTGTGTTCATGCCCGACGTGATCCACCACTGCGCCGTGGAATTTTTCGGGACCGCCGCGGCTCTTGCGCCACTGGAAGTATTGCACCGAATCGCTGCCATGCGCTACAGCTTGCAGGCTGCTGAGCAGGTGCATGCCAGGGCGCTTGAGTTTAGGGATAGGCTGCCAGTTGGTATTGGAGGGCGTCGATTCCATCAACATGAAAGGTTTGCCCTCCTTCATGCTGCGGTTTTGATCATGGACAAAGGCAACCTGGGCGCCCAGCCGCCAATCCGAACCGGTCGTATGCCAGAGCGGGTAACTATCCCAACTGACGACATCGACATGCCGGGCAAAGCGGGGATAGTTGATGCCGGGGAACAACCCCATAAAGTTAGTCGTCACGGGCACATCAGGGGTCAGCTCTCGCAAGGGGGCAATCTCATTGAGGAAGAAATCGATTGTCTGGTCTGTGATGAAGCGCTTCCAATCCAGGTTCAGCCCGTTCTGAAGCGGCTCGCCTACCAGGCTGGGCGACTCAATCTGTTCCCAGGACGTGTAAGTGTGCGACCAGAACGCCGACCACCAGGCATGGTTGAGGCGGTCCAGATCGTTGTCGTACTTCCGCTTGAGCCACTGCCGGAAAGCCGTCTGGCACAGCTCGCAATGGCACTCGCCGTTGTATTCGTTCGAGACATGCCAGGCAAGCAGCGCCGGGTGATTCTTATAACGCTCTGCCAGCAGGCGGTTGATCTGGCGCGTCTTTTGGCGGTAGATGGGAGAAGTCAGGCAATGGTTATGACGCAAGCCATGCAGGTTACGCAGCCGCTCCGGGCGCACGCGCAGCACTTCTGGATACTTTTGCGAGAGCCAGGCAGGGCGGGCGCCGGAGGGCGTCGCCAGCACAGCATAGCCGTCATTCTCTGCCAGCATGTCCATGACCCGATCCAGCCAGCCAAACTCATAACGACCTTCTTCCGGCTCGAGGCGCGCCCAGGCAAATATTCCCACACTCATCGTGTTGCAGTGAGCCAGCTTCATCAGGCGCATATCTTCAGCCCAAATCTCTTCATGCCATTGATCAGGATTATAGTCGCCGCCATGAATAAAATGAGGAAAACGGGGGTTCACAGGTAGAAATTTTTGGATCATGGAAACCTCCATTGTGAGAAAGACCAAGGATAGGATGATTCTACCCTGGAAGAAGGTAATTGACTCGCTACTGTTAATCTGCTATGTTAGGTTTAGCACAAGCACACCTGAAGTATACACTGGGAGATGAAACAATGAGCAAGTTTAGAGTGAACTTTCTGATCGTATTTTTCCTGGAGTGTTTGCTTTTGCTGGCGCATCCTTATTCGGTATATTCACAAGACAAAAATTTTGAGATTGGCGAGGAAGTTGTTGTTGTAACCAATGGAAGCAATCTAAATTTACGGCAAGGGGCAGGGACTAACTATCCAGTTATTGCAAAATTGCCTGACGGAACTATCATGCGCATAGTTGGCGGTCCCATAGAGGCAGAAGGATATCAATGGTGGGAATTGGAAGGCGATTTAGGACGAGGCTGGGCCGTGGGAATCTACCTAGAATCCCGCACAAAGGAAATCTTACCTCTTATCGGATCAAAAGAAGATAAGCCTTTTGACTGGCGTGCCCAATTAACCTGCCCGTCTGACAGAGAAGTTTTTCAGGGAATCGAGTATTGTGAAGGGACGTATCAAGGTTTCCCAGTTCACGTGCTGGTAGTTGATCTTCAGGCAACAGGGATTGACTTCGAATATATCATTCCCAAAGGGTATAGCGATGGTCATGAAGGAAAACAGCCCTGCCGTGACCCCAATGTACCTGCATGGGCTGGTCCAGCCAAGGGATGTTATGATTTTAGCAGAGATAAATACCCTACGATTGGGATTTTTGCAGCTGCGGAGCGAGCGCGCGAGGTGACGACATCCTCTCCCTTGGCAGCAATCATTAATGGTGATTATGGCTCACCTGAAGAAACTCACGGACCCGAGGGACTTATGGTCATTCAACAAAACCGTTACGACGGAGCAAAAAACTGTGATGACGACTACAACGCAGCCTTACGACCTTGGCTGGGCATTGCAAAGAGTATTGACTCTGCTACGGGGCAATTATTTGTCCAAATCAATCGACTGGAAAAAGATAGCGACCCAATTCCTCAATGGCTGTATACAGGTATTGGTGGCGGTCCCTGGCTCATCCAAGAAGGACAAATAGTTCCTGGTTCCAGAACATGTCAGGGGGTCAAAATACTCACATCTCTTGAGCCTATCGAAAATTGTACGGGGATTTGGAAATATCCTAAACCCGCACCTCTCATAGAATCCTATAATCCTAGCAGCTGTCGAAAAGCACCTCATACCGCTGTAGGAATATCAAAAGATCAACGATGGCTATTCTTTGTGATTACCACAGAAAACCAAGATCCAAGCGCTATCACGAATTTTATGCTTAAAACACTGGGGGTTTGGAATGCTATGAAATTTGATGGAGGCGGTTCCAGTCAGATGCTGTTCTTGGGTCCGCCTGAAATCGTTGTTGACCCATCAAAGAAAGGTCGAGAATTGTCCAATTACTTGGCACTATATGCAAGTAAAGGAAAAGGTATTATTCTACCGCTAGACGCAGAACCCAAAGAAAAAATGTATTACCAGGTTATTGGAGAGGGACAAACCGCCCATATACAACTTGAAGTTACCAACTCAGGAGCCTTTACCTGGAAAGCGGAAGATGGCATCGAACTGCGGCTTGAACCCTGGTCTTTATTGTCACCGATAGTAGAAGCATTGCCGCTGCCTAAAGCAATTGCTCCTGGAGAAACGGCAAGCTGGGATTGGAAGATCAACACCAGTGGCGTCTTAGTTAAACGCTTCCAGATGTATCAAAAAGGGGAGGCGTTTGGTCCTGAATTTGCTGTTATAGTGGTGGTTGTACCGAAAACACTAGAGAACAAAAGGGAGGAAATCGCTCGGAAAATTCAGGAAAGGATAGATCAATGGAAGGCTCAAGGAGAACAGGAACTGGAAAAGCTGGTTCAACAGATCGAAGAATGGGCTCTCAAGCAAATCACTAACCAGATTAATACTCTATGTCAGAGTCTAATAAGTATCTTCAGCCTATCCGCATCACTTTTATTCCTTCGAATTCGCCGTAGTAACTGAATCATTATTAGTTGTAATTCGTTTAACCAAATAAGCGAACTTGCTTCGCCCAGGAAGTCAGCATGGAAGCAGAGCAACTCTCCCAAATCATTCAATGGGTAAAGGCTGGCAAGACTGCCGAAGCCCGGCAAGCCCTACGGCAACAGTTGCAGCATGACCCGGGCGATGAACGCGCCTGGTTATGGCTGGCTGAAACGATGGCTGAAACGTCCCAACGCATCGCCGTGCTGGAACATGCCTTGAAGTCTGTCCCCGATAGTGAGCTTCTGCGGCGAAGCCTGGCGCGCTTGAAAATCCAGCAATTTGCCCAGGCAATACCCGTCAGCGAGGTTCCCGGCAGTGAAGAAGATAACCGCACGCTGCCGGTGGGCGGGATTGGGTACGCCGCGGCTGTGGACGAACAAGCCCATCAGGACATTGCGACCCCGCTTTCCAGTCATATCATTGGCAGGATGGATGGCGACCCAGAGCCTAAAAATCCACCCAACCTTACTGACCACCCCCCTTCAGGTCAAAAAGCCGTTTCGAAAGGTCTATCGCCCCAACTGACCAAACAAGATGATCAAAACAAACAGGACAAGACACTTTCAGAAGATGATACTCCTGCAAATTTCTCTCAGCAGGAATTAAAGCGGAATGAGCGTGTTCTCGTCTTCAAGCTGGCGTTGATCGCCGCATTGTTCATCCTTATCATCAGCCTGTTCATTCTGGTGCTGTGGAGGGGGATTTAGCCTCTGCTTCCTCGAAAGCTCAACAAGGGGTTTTCAGAGCATCGAACAGGCATCCTGTCGTTTTTTACCCTGGCAAACCAGGCTCAGGCAAACTAGCTAAAGAAATATGATTCTGCGGCATCGGTGTATAATCCGGATATGGGATTTTCAATGCGCGCATTCTGCCTGGCATGGGGCTCGCCAGCGCTGGCGCTTTGGAATCTCTGAGAATCGAGGGGAAAGCCCATCAAAGCTCAAAGACATCCTGACATAAGGAGGCAAAATGACCCAAAACACCGTTGAACCGCTTGCGCCCGTGCGCCTCAGCCTGGGCTACAAAGTGATCTGGGGCGTGGCGGCGCTGGGAACGTCGCTGATCTCAGGTATTTACGGGGCGCTGCTGCCCATCTTCTACCAGGATTACCTGGGACTGCAGGGAAAATGGATTGCCACTGCCTCGGCAATTTACGCTGTGTGGAATGCCCTGAACGACCCCCTCTTTGGATACATTACCGACAGCACGCGCTCGAAGCGCGGCAGACGCATCCCTTACATGCGCTACACCGCCCCCTTCCTGGCGTTGACCTTTGTGCTGGTCTGGCTGGCGCCCGCCGGGGCAGGTCAGCAGGCATTGTTCTTCTGGATGCTGGCAGCCATGCTGCTCTACGACACCTGCTACACGATGATTGGGCTGGTCTATTCGGCGCTGCTGCCCGAAGTCACCGAATCGGACGCCGAGCGGAATGGACTGCAAATCTCATCATCGCTGTTCGCCCTGCTTGGTATGATCCTGGGGTTCTTGATCCCCGATATGTTTCGCCCAAAAGGTGGCGCCGAGCCTTCTTTCCTGCCGCTGCAAGTCTCTATGGGGGTCGTGGCGCTGGTCAGCATGAGCCTGATCATCCTGACCACGCTCAAAGTCAAGGAGCGACCCGAATTTACCAAAGTAGATAAACCTATCCCGCTCAAAGATGCCCTGGGCTTTACCTTCACCAGCAAATCCTTCCTGGTGCTGGTAGCGCAAAACTTCATGTCGATCCTGATGCAGTCATTGCTGCTGGGCATGCTCTTTTACCTGGCTGATTACGTCCTGCAAATGCCCACCATTCCCATCCTGCTCTGCGTGTTCATCCCGCTGATCATTGGCGTACCCACGACGACGCTAATTCGAAGGCGGCTGGGGGTCGTCAGCGCGCAGCAACTGCTGCTGTTCATCGCTGGCGCAGGGTTGATCCTGCTGGCGGTGGCGCCCAAGCCCTTGATCTTAGTTTGCCTGGCGCTGGCAGGCTTTGGGCTTTCGGGACCGCAAACGCTGACCAACGTCCTCTTCGGGCAGGTAGCGGATGAAGACGAATTGCGCTCGGGCGTGCGGCGCGAAGGGGCTTTCTTTGGGGTCAATGCGCTGATCACCAAGCCAGCCCAATCGCTGGCGCTGGCGTTGATTCCTATCGTACTGGAGGCGACCCAATTCGTGACCCGTGAAGCCAACCAGGGCGAAAAATTCCTCAACCAGCCAGCCAGCGCCCTGTTCGGCATCAAAATGCTGATGGGACTCATCCCCGGGACGGCGCTCATCCTGGGAGCCTTGCTGCTCTATGCCTATCCTTTGCGCGGGAAGTATCTGGAAGAAGTCAAGCAAAAGGTGCTTGCACTCCACGCGCAAAAGAAGGCTCAACTGGGTTAAAGTCAGCCGGGCAGCGCATGAAAACTTTTCCATCACGGTCGAGCAGTTTCACATGTTACGCCATATCCATAAGGGACAGAACTCAATCGAAATCACAAATATCTTGAGGAACGAACATGGCCAATACACAACCACTACCCCGCAGCCTGCCCGAAGCGCAGGGCATCTCATCCAAAGCTGTTGCTCGATTCATCAGAGCAGCAGAAAAGAACATCCAAAGCCTGCACAGTTTCATGCTGCTGAGGCACGGCTCCGTAGTCGCGGAGGGCTGGTGGCGCCCTTACCGTGCGGAAGCGCCGCACATGTTGTTTTCACTCAGCAAGAGCTTTACCTCGACCGCAGTGGGACTGGCGGTTGCTGAGGGTCGCTTGAGCGTGGATGATTCGGTGCTCAAGTTTTTCCCTGATGACGCGCCGAAGAAGATCAGCCCGAGGCTGCAAGCTATGAAAGTTCGCCACCTGTTGTCGATGTCCACCGGACACCACCAGGATACCACCGAGCGTGCCATGCGCTCGCGCAACCCGTTCAAGGCGTTCTTATCCATCCCCGTCAGGCACGATCCAGGCGCTTACTTTGTCTATAACAGCGGCGCCAGCTACATGCTGGCAGCTATCGTACAGAAGCTCACCGGGCAGACGCTCATCGAATACCTGACACCGCGCCTGTTTACGCCGCTGGGCATCGAGGGCGCCTGGTGGGAAAGCCATCCCAACGGGGTCAACTTTGGCGGCTGGGGGTTGAACATCAAGACCGAAGATATAGCCCGCTTTGGGCAGCTCTACCTACAAAAAGGACGCTGGAACGGGAAGCAAATTTTGCCACAATCCTGGGTTGAGGAAGCTACATCCAAGCAGGTCTCCAATGGAGATGATCCCAACAGCGACTGGGCGCAAGGGTATGGCTACCAGTTTTGGCGCTGCCGGCATAACAGTTACCGCGGGGACGGCGCCTTTGGGCAATATTGCATCGTCATGCCTGACCAGGACGCCGTGGCGGCGATCACTGCCGGCTTACCAGATATGCAGGCAGTGTTGAACCTGGTTTGGGATATCCTGTTGCCGGCGATGGAAGCCAGCTCATTACCGCCAGATCAACCAGCCGCCAAAAAACTCCAGCGCACACTGCACAGCCTGGAACTGAAGCCGCCGGAAGGCGCTGCCGCATCTCCGCTGGCAGACAGCCTCAAAGGGAAAACTTTCCATTTTGCACCTAACTACGAAAAGCTGAAGACGTTGAGCTTCGATTTTAGCGATGCGTCTGCCACGATCACATATCGCCTGGCAGGCAGCGGTCCATGGAGCGGCGAGCATCGCCTGGTGTGTGGACATGGCTCCTGGCAGGACGGAGTCGCAGCGTTGGGCGCGTTGGGTCCCCGCGGCGTTGCCCCCCTGCCCCCCCGGCGCGTGGCTGCCAGCGGCGCCTGGACAGCAGACGACACGTACACCATTTTCCTGTGCATGTACGAAACGCCCTTCATCGCCACAATCACCTGCCGCTTCGAAGGGGAAAAGGTGTATTATCGCTTTAAGGTCAATGTTTCCTTTGGACCCACGGAGATGCCGGAGTTGGTTGGCGCCGCCGAATAAAGTCAACTCTAAGCCGAGACGGCAATCGCTGAGGCAGCGACGGCGGCATCGATCTCATCAAGCACCTCCGCCACAGCTTCCCCAAAGGCTTCTCCCCGGATGAGGGCAGCCACCTTCTTGGATGCCGCCTTGCGTTCGTCTCGGGTAAAGACCAGGTTGAGCAGCCGGCTGCCCTTCACCAGGCTGAGCAAGATTACATCCTCAGGCTCTGCTTTGGCGCCTGCCAGGACCACGCTGCGCAGGTGCTGCTTGAGCCAAAACTTGGCAGAGGCATCCTGCGGGGTATAGTCTTCCGCGGGGAATACCCAAAGGTAGAGCTTCTCTTCGATGCGAATGACATTGCGGGCAGCCAGTCGTTCAGCAACCTGGCGGACGACCTTCTTGCCGCTCAGCTTAGAAACCCAATTCGCCGGCTTGCGCGGTTTCTTTGTAGTCATTTCCTGCAGGATTGCATCCAGGGTCTCATCGCCGGTGGGCGAGGCGTCCTCAACGACCAGCTTCTTCTGCTCGATGCGCAGCCTGCCTGCCACTGCCAGCTCGGCGAGCAAAGCGCCAGCCAAGCCGTATCGCAGCATTTCCTTGGCAGAGGAAGTCACTCGCTTCTTGTCATCATCGATTGCCAGTATGAACAACTTTTCCCGCAGGTTGAAAGCGGGAACCTGTACTCGAGCCTCAACGTTGGACGCCATATCCACCTTCCTTCTTGAATTATGAGGATAAAAAAGGATTATTCGAGTTTGAAGGCTACCTGGTTTTGAGCAAAATGCAACCGGCGCCAGGATATGGTTCATTATAACCAGCGGCCATTGATTCTACAATCGCGATTTTCATAAACCTGTGCCGTCTATCCTGGCTGGCATGTCATCACGCTCAACAACCTGGCGATACTCGATTAAGATCCCAATTCCCTGGACCAGCGGCAGTATTCCTGCACCCGTTGCAGGCTTGTTCCTGGGGTAACGGGGCTGCCCAGGCTGATGACAAAGCGATGACGGTTGCGTCGCCCGGCGGCAACCTGCCTGGCGATTTCGGCGCGCAGCGCGGCTTCATCGGCTTGTGGCAGGAGGTTGATTGCATCCAAATTCCCAAACAAAGTGCAGCGCCCCTGAACAAAATCCGCTATCTTGAGGATGTCAACCACAAACCCCTTCTTACTCTCCTCGAGCGCCAACGCATCCGCCCCGCTTTCGAGCAGCATATCCAGGCGATCCATCGGGTTCCCGCAATAATAATGGATGCTATGCATTCCTAACGAGCGAATCTCAGCAACAAGACGGTTCAGGTAAGGGAGGTTGAGTTCCCGATAGGCAGCCGGGCTGATGACATCGGTCATGCAATCCTCGATCCAGACTCCTGCTGCACCCAGTGCGGCGCTCTGCTGAACGCGCTGAAGGATATGCGCCAAGTGACGGTCACAGGCATAGCGCACCAGGTCGGGATGATGGGCGACCATTGCCATCGTACCGGCAAAACCCCATAAGTGATAGCAACTCCAAAATGGCGTGCTAATGTAATCGAAGGGATAATGATCGGCTCCAAAAGTCTCCAACTGCCAGCGCGCCAGATCGGCATGTCCTTGAGCAATGAAAGACTCACGGTCAAATGGTGATAGCTGAGGCGTCATCTGTTCAATCTCGGCTATAGACTGGGGTGGATTCTCTACCGGACCCAGATAACCCGGCTGCATCCCCTCCCATCCACCAATCACCGGCTGTACCAGGGCTTCAGACTGCCCCGTGAGCGTATCCTCGATAAAAACGCCTCCAGGACGGACCGCCATACGGTGAGACTGACGATAGCGGCGGCTGGGGCAGGGGATAATTTCCATAAAATCATGTCCAATCGCCGGAATGATCTCCTCCAGACATGCCATACGATCTGCCAGGTCTGGCGATTGCTCGAACCACCAGGGATGGCGCGTCAATTGCGACCAGTGATCGCGCACAAAGATGCTCTCATACGGGACCATCACGGCAAATTCAGGAGAGCCTTCAGGCGAAAAAGCAGCTTCAACCTTTTCGCGGCCGTTCAT